>Ga0164313_10001986_pt1 | contig 18357 bp, 20 predicted proteins | sample GuaBasSedimGuay4_FD_113735 | JGI IMG/M metagenome (GOLD analysis project Ga0164313, IMG submission 113735) | Subseafloor sediment microbial communities from Guaymas Basin, Gulf of California, Mexico - Guay4, Core 4569-4, 0-3 cm | ecosystem: Environmental > Aquatic > Marine > Hydrothermal vents...
CCCGCGCGAGCGCGCGGTGGGCGCGCTACAGCTGCGGGAAGGTGGCGTCGTAGGCCGCGCGCCGGCGAGCGTCCGAGACGTGGGTGTAGATCGCGGTGCTGTCCAGGCTGGCGTGACCCATGAGGTCGCGCAGCACGAAGGGGTCGATGCCCCCCTCCCAGAGCGCCGTGGCGAAGCTGTGCCGGAGCATGTGGCTGGACACCGTGAACGGCAGCTTGGCCTTGCGCGCGTAGCACTTGAGGGCCTTGTCCCAGGCCGAGTGCTGGATGCCGTTGCCGCTCCGGGTCGCGAAGACCCAGCCGGCATCTGCCAGGCCGTGCTGCTCGAGGTGGCGGTCCCGCGCCTCGATCCAGCGGCCCAGCGCCGTGGCCGTGGCGTCCCCGAACGCCACCAGGCGCTCTTTGGAGCCCTTGCCCATCATGCGAGCCGAGCGGGTGGACAGATCGAGCGCCGAGAGCTGCAGGTTGAGCGTCTCCCCGATGCGACAGCCCGTCTCGAACAGCCAGAGGATGAGCGCATAGTCCCGCTCCCGGAACGGGTTGGAGAGGGGCACGGCGTCGAGCAGCGTGCGGACCTGGGCCGGCGTGAGGTACTTGGGCAGCGTCTTGGGCACGCGCACCGGGCGCAGGCGCTTGGCGGGGTCGGTGAGCAGCAGGCCGTCCTCGACGGCCCAGCGGAAGAAGGCGCGCAGGCTGGCCTGCCAGCGGCGGGTGGTGCGGGCCGAGTTCTCGCGCGAGCTGACCAGCCAGGACCGCAGCGAGGCCGTGGTGATGTCCTCGAGGCGCGCGTGCCCCTGGCTCTCCAGCCAGCTCAGCGCGTGGGATACGTCGCTGCTGTAGCCCCGCACCGTGTTCGGCGCGAGACGCTGGGCCTCCATCGCAGTGATCCAGTCCCGCACGGCGCCCACGCCGTCCGCTCCCCTCGGCCAGGGCGTCGCCGCCCGATCCCCCCGAGCCCGCCCCACGGACTCGATCTTCTGACCCGAATATGGACCAGAACCGATGGATTGGGTAGGGGCCGTGCTGGCCAGGAAGGGGGCCGCAGGGCTCCAACTGGACGGACAACCGGGATTGTCGGTCTTGTTGAGTCGGGGCTGCGCCAAGGGATTGCTCCCGCTTGCAACCCAACCGCTGGAGCGACCGTAGCGCCTGCCGCGTTGCCGTGTTGTGACGGCCGCGGGAAAGTTGGCCGGCGCGCGGAGAGGGGGCCGTGGAGACAGCCACACGCTCACCCGCACGCCGACCCGCGCCAGAGGCGCGTTGCGTCAGAAGGTAGGTGCTTCGGGCCATGAATCAGTCCCCGTCGGGTCTCCACCGGCAACGCGCCATCGCGCCGCCCGACGCCATGGGTATCGGTGCTGCAGGGCTGCAGCACAAGAGGTGCCCCGGGTTTTCTCGCCGGCACCCCGCGGGTGATAGGCTGGGATCTGTCCTGGCGGGGCCGATCCCGGCGCGTTCTCCGCCTTGGAGCGAAGCGGGAGGCGTGATGGACAAGCTGACGAGGCGTGAGGCCCTACTGGCCGGTGTGGCGGGGTGCGTGGTGGGCGCGCTGCCGCCGGTCCGGAGGTTCGGGAGCGGGCGTGGTGTGCTCACCGCGAGCCCGGGGACGGCAGCGCGCACCCCACTCAGCTGGGACCACTTCGTGGTGACGGATGCGGGGACGTTCCGACTGCTCGCACCACAGGCGCTGTCGCAGTTGGCGGCGGATCACGGCTATGTGCACCACTCGCTGCGTGTCGATGTCTGGTCGTCGTCGTCCACCGCGACTGTGCGGCCCTGCTGCGCGCACCACCGAGGGCTCATCGCCGGAGACCTCAGCGGGGTGGCGCTGTACATCGCCGGCGAGGTCCAGGTGGCCCGTAGAACGGAGATCGCGGCGCAGCTGCTGACGGCCCCGGGTGAGGTGGCCTGTGCAACATTCGGCCTGGACGGAACCACGCTGGATGCCCTGTCCAAGCTCTACCGCCCGGGCTTCGATTCGGTCTACCCGCCTTCTTCGCGGGCGGGCCTGACGTGAACCGCCGTCGCTTCCTGTCGTCCCTGGCCGGTGTGGCGGGGTGCGTGGCGTTCGCGCTGCCGGCCAGCCGGAGACGCAATCGCGCTCAGAGGATTGGCGTCGACCTGGCGCATCCCGGCGAGAGTCGATCCGTCGAGCTGGTCCGGCGCGTTCCGCCACCGGCCGCTGCGGACCTGGAGGGGTTCGTGCCCCGCTTCCTCGAGCTCCCGGACAATGTGCTCACCGTCTCCCCTGGCGCTCCGTTGGCCAGCGGTTGGTTGCTCGCACCCGGCCAGCCACCGCCTCGCTCTAAAGTAGAGGTGAAATAGAGGTGGGTGAGAGCCCAGACGGCGCCTTCAAGCCCGGCCGCCACAAGACCGGCGGCCGGCAGAAGGGCACGCCCAACAAGGCCACGCGCGACATTCACGACCTGCTCGACCAGGCCGCGATCCAGCGCGCTCGAGAGCTGGCCAAGCGCACGCGCAAGAAGCTGGGCTCGGACGACGAGGCGTTGGTCTACTACCTCTCACGCATCGACGAGGAGGAGTTTCACAAGCTCTACGGCAAGCGCATCCCGCGGGCGGTGGGCCTCGAGAAGGCCACCGAGGACACGCTGGGCGATCTGCTCGCGGTCATGCGCGGCGAAGACGAGACCTAGCCTCGCCCGGCGCGAGCTGGCACTCTGCGCTCTCCCGGAGCCCCTCCCCCCCTGGAGGTGGCTCGATGCCGCTCGACGTTGCTCGTCTGTTCTCGTACCACCGGCCCACGAATGGCCAGGCCGCCCGCTACACCAAGCTCCGAGCTGCCGCCGGCGTTCTGGCGCAGACCATCCAGGAGCTGACGCCGCCGAGCGCTGAGCAGACGCTGGCCCTGCGCCAGCTCCACCAGGTGTCGATGCAGGCCAACGCCGCCATTGCGGTCAACGAGCCGGATTGGGACGAGATCCAGGCTCAGTCGCCCCCCTTGACCTCAGGCTGATGGCCAACCGGGTCATCGGCCACTTGCCCGGCGGGCAGCAGCCCAACCGTCACCAGCGGCGCGCAGCCAAGGCCAACGGCTCGATCCTCCTGCCGGACGGCGCCGGCGGCTTCAGCCAGGCGCCAGCGGCCGTCCCGGCCTACGTCGCGTGCCAGCAGGTACTGACTCACATCGCCACGGCGCTGGGCGAGGGCGGGGCGATCACGCTGCATGAACAGACGCTCGAGCTCCTGGCCGGCAAGCCCGCCGACGTGGAGCTGTCGGCGTCGGAGCAGATGGGCGCGCGCTCGATCGCGCTGCTGGCCGACCTGCAGCGCCAGGCCCGCGCTCACCTCGAGGAGGTGTCGGAGGCGCTGGATCTGGGGCCTGTGCCGTGGCCGCTGACCGAGCCCGAGGGTGATCCCCCGGCGGACGAGCCAGAGGCACCCGCCGAAGGATGACCGAGCGCGCGGACGCGGTGGGGGTCGACCGCCTGCGGAGCTGGGCAGCGCCCGGCACGGGCGGGGTCGCGTTCGTCCGCGACAACTGGCCCTGGGTCGAGCTCGCGCCGTCTCAGGTGGAGGGCCTCGAGCACCTCTCAGTGCCTGGGCAGCGCCGGCTCGTCCAGCAGGCCAGCGCGGGCACGGGCAAGACAGCGCTCGAGGTGTGGGAGGGCATGCGCCGGCTGACGATCGGCGGGGATGGCTTCGAGGTGCCCCGCGGGCTGGCCTTCTCGTGCGATCACGGCCAGCTCAAGCTGGGGCTGAAATCCGAGTTTCGCAAGTGGATCTCGGGCTCCCCCTTCCTGGAGCGGCTGTACGAGCAGACGAGCGAGGAGATCCGCCTGCGCGACCGCAGCGACGCGCGCTCGATCGTGTTCCGCAGCTGGCGCAAGGACGCCGACCCCACCACCCAGGGCAAGAGCTTCAGCGGCTTTCACCCCAAGTTCGGAATCCTGCTGGGCGACGAGGTGGGCACGGTCGCCAAGATCATCGGGGACCGCTGCGAGCAGGCCATGACCTCGTGCACCGACGGGTGCATCCTCCTCTCGGGTAACCCCGACAGCACCGAGGGCCTGCTCTACGACAAGAGCGTCCGGGACTGCCTGGACTACAAGGTCATCTGTGTCTCGTCGGACCCGGACGACCCGAACCGCTCGCCGCTGGTGCCTGTTGAGCTGGCCCAACGCTGGATCGACAAGGCCAAGCTGGGCCGGGATGACCCCTGGGTCCGGGTCTACGTGCTCGGCCGCTATCCGCTGCACGCCCTCAACACGCTGGTGACCGAGGACCAGGTGCGCGAGGCCATGACCCGTGCGCCGCAGCCGGCCGCCTACGAGTGGGCGGCGATGCTGCTCGGCATCGACGTGGCCCGCTTCGGTCTCGACAAGTCGATCATCACGCCGCGCCAGCATTCGATGGTCTGGGAGCCGACGGTGTTGTCCCAGGTGGACGGCCACCAGGGCGCCGCCGTGACCGCGCGGATCTGGGGTGAGCGAGACGCCGATGCCATGTTCATCGACGACACGGGCGGCTACGGCGGCTCCTGGATCGACCAGCTCAAGGCGATGAAGTTCAAGCCGACGGGGGTCTGCTTCAGCGGCTCGGATCAAGACCCACGCATGGCCAACAAGCGTAGCGGCATGTGGTGGCGCATGACCCGGGACGTGATCGACAGCCTGGCGCTGCCGGCCAGCGTCGAGGCCTACGTCGGAGACCTGGCCACCCCGACCTACACCTACGTCCGTGATCGGCTGTTCATCGAGGACGGCGAGAGCGTGCGCCGCAAGCTCAAGCGGTCGCCGGACTGGGGCTCCTCGCTGGCCCTGACCTACGCCCAGGACGTGGCTCCTCGAGGTGTCCATCCGGGCCACCCGCAGGCTGCGGCCATGTGGGCAGCCAAGCAGCCGCGCCGATCGCAGGGGGTCGACTACGGCGGCGAGTGGGTGCCGGGGTCTTGAATCAGCCGAGAGTCCTGTCCTGCTCGGGGAGTGGCCACTCCCTTCGACCCACTGGCGCTGTTCGAGCTGGACTTCATGCCGGAGAGGTACCGGCAGCGGCTCCAGCGCGAGAGATTCGGCCCGCAGATCTCGAACGCGGCCGACGAGAAGGCCGCTCGCATGCGGGCGAAGGAGCTCCGCAAGCGCCGGCTGGGCGCTTTCGGTCTCTCGGACCTGACCACGGGTGCCGGCCGCTCCGTATCCCCGGAGATCAGCAAGCCGGATTCGCTGGGCTTCTGACGTGATGGCCGGCGCCATGACTCGCCGCGCGCTGGACCGCCTGGCGGACCAGCTCGAGCCGGCCTACCAGGACATGCTGCCCGTCTGGCAGGAGGCCGTGAGCCTCACCCGCCCGACCCGCGCTAAGTGGTTTGCCCACCCCACGCGCACCGACCGGCGCAACCCGCGCGTGCTGCGCCCGATCGCCCGCAGCGCCGGGAACATCGCAGAGGCCGGGATGCAGCACGGCACCGCGAGCCCCGCGCGGCCTTGGATCTCGCTGGGCGTGGACGCCCTGCGCCCCACGCCGCTGGTAACGGAGTGGCTCGAGGAGTTCACGGACGCGCTGCTGCTCATGTTCGAGCGGTCCAACCTCTACGACCAGATGGCGGCGACGGGCCGGGATGCCCTCGATGTCGGCACCGGGGCGATGGCGGCCTGGGATGACGACGAGACGCTCTCGCGCTTCGAGTCCCTGCCGATCGGCTCGTACCGCCTGGGCAACGACCGGACCGGCCGCGTCAACGCGATCACTCGCAGCTGGACCATGACCGTGGCCGAAGCGGCCGAGCAGTGGGGCAAGGAACAGCTGTCCGCGGCCTCACAGCAGGAGCTGCAGCGCGGCAACTACGGCACCAAGCTGACGATCCGCCACCGGATCGCGCCGACCTCCGCGTGGCCGGCGTGGGACGACCCGCACCGCAACCTCGAGGCCTTCCCCTGGCGTGAGGTGTATTGGGAGGGGCCGGACGCAACCACCGGCGGCCGGCGTGACGGCCAGGACGTGAGCGGTGTGGCGATCCGCGTCGGGGACGGCGTGCTCGGCCGCGGCGGCTACCACGAGTTCCCCGTGCTGGTGGACCGCTGGAGCCGGGCGTCGGACGACGAGTACGGCGTCTCCAGCCCTGGCATCGACACGCTGGGGCTCAACGGGTGCCTGCAGTCGATGGAGCGCATGTACCTCGAGGCGGTCGAGAAGATGAACGCCCCGCCGATCGTGGGCGGCCCGGGCCTCGAGGACTCGCCCGTCAGCACCCTGGCGCGCGCGCTGACGATCGACACGCAGGCCACGGGCAAAGAGACGCTGGCTCGCCCGCTGTTCGAGGTGCGCACCCCGGTGCAGTATCTCGACGAGCACCAGGAGCGCTACGCGCGGGAGATCCGCGACCTCTATTACGTCGACCTGTTCGTGATGTTCGCCGGCGATCAGCGCGCCGACGCCCGCACGGCCCGGGAGATCGCGGCCAAGCTGGGCGAGAAGTCTGCGATGCTCGGCCCGGTGCTCCAGCGCCGCTACGACGGGTTCGTCGCGCCGCTGGTGGAGCGTGCGAGCGGGCAGATGATTCGCCGCGCGCAAGAGTGGTGGGACCGGGGGCAGGACGCACCCTTCCTGCGCCAGCCGCCCGAGGCCCTGGCCGGCTCACGCATCCGGGTCAAGTTCACCTCCGAGATCGCCGAAGCCCTCAAGCTGGCCGGCCTGGCCCCGATCGAGCGGCACATGGCATACCGCCTAGAGCTCGGCCAGCAGTTGCCCTCAGCCCTGGACGGGGCGCGCGCGAAGATCGACGCGCTGCTCGAGGAGCACGCCCGGCTGTCTGGCGTGCCCCAGCGCTTGATCGCCACGGCGGACGAGCTGCTGGCGATCCGGCGAGCGGACGCCCAGGCCGCCCAACGGCAGCAGCGCATCCAGGAGGTCGAGTCCAGTGCCCGCGCCACGCGCGACCTGGCCGCGGCGCAGGTGGGAGACGGTAACGCCCTCGAGGCCATGGTGGCCGAGGGCAGCTCGTGAAGTGGGCCTCGACGGCGGCGCCGCGTGAGGCCCTGATGGCGGAGGTGACGACATGGCGGCCCTGACCAATCTCGAAGGCACCCAGACCTACGTAATCCAGGCGGAGGGCGATTGGGAGATGGCCCTTGAGGCCTCCGAGTTCCCGCGTGAGGTGCTGATCTCGACGCAGTCGCTGGTGGATACGATGTTCGGCACGCTCCAGTACCGCGCTCAGACGGACGAGCCGACTGGCAACGAAGGCTACGGCCACTATGTCTCCGGCGCGCTGGTGACGGTGCTGGTGACCAACGCGTCCATGGAAGGCCGGGTAACCACGCAGCTCCCGATCTGGGTCCGCACGACCCCTGGCGGTGGGGGCACACCTAAGGTCACGCTGACGGTGTGCCCTGCCGGCAACGGCCTCCGGAGACCGTAGCGGTGGAGCCGTGGCGCGAGCTTCCCACCGGAGCAACCGAGGACGACGAGGAGCGCGCTGCGCTGCTCAAGCGGATCCGCGACCGCCAGGCCGCGCTGTCCCGCGCACGGCTGCGGCGGGTCGAGGAGGCCTACCGCGCGGCCGTGAAGACTCCAGAAGGGCGGACGCTGCTCGCCTTCCTGATCCAAGACGTGTGCCGCATCTACCACCATGCCGGCAGCGGCGAGGCGGCGCGCCAGGCCGAAGGCCGCCGCGCCGTTGGCCTCGAGATCCGCAAGACGCTGATGGACCTGGACCCACGCCTGCCCGCCACGATCGAGGCCGAGTTCGCGCTCGAGCCCGAGGCTGTTGAGGAGGGGCATGGGTAGCAAGCGCTCCTCCTCCCCGAAGCCAGAAGACGCCGCCGCGCCCGAGGGGGAGACGTTGTGCAAGCGCGTGGCGCCCAACTTCACGCGACGCGAGGCGCAAGCCTGGACGCAGCTCGCGCGAGACCTCGGCTTCGCGGCCGATGCCCAGCTCGCGCGTGTGGTCCTGCTCGAGTTCATGGCGAATCGCCAGCTGCAGGAGCGCAAGGCCGCCCGCCGCGTGGCCGCACGCCGCTAGGGGCTTGAATCGCTGGAGAGTCCTGTCCTGCTCCGGGTCATGGAGCGCGAGCGATGACAGAGACGCAAACCGTTGACCCGCTGGCGGCCCCGCCCGCCACGCCGAGCACGCCGGCCACGCCGGGGCCCGCTCCGGTCGATCCGAATACTGTGTTGCCCCCTCCGGGCGGTGAGGGGGTTCGCGCCACTCCGCAGCCCCCGGGAGGGCAGCCTTCGGCGTCTTCGATGTGGGACGCTGCCGGCCAGCCCGAAACTGCCCCCACCGCCCCTGCCACCCCTGCTGCGCCTGCTGCGCCTGCTGCGCCCGCCGATCCAGCGGCGGCCGCAGCGGTGCCGGCTGACGGTGCGGTCGACTACGCCAGCATCGCCGCGCCGGAGGGCCACACCTTCACGGACGCCGAGCTCGGCGGGCTGCGCGACTTCGCCGGCGAGCTGGGCCTCTCGGGCGAGCAGGCTCAGACCTTCATCGCCCGCGAGTCCGCGATCGAGCAGCGCGCAGCCGAGTTCGCGGAGACCGAACGCGCCGAGCGCGTGGCGGGCTGGGAGGCCGAGCTCTGGCGCGACCCCGATGTCGGTGGTGACAACATGGGCCGCTCGGTCCGAGCGGCGCGTCAGTTCATCACGTCGCACTTCGGTGCCGAGTTCGCCGACAAGCTGCACGCATCGGGCGCGCTCTACAACCCGAGCGTGTTCAAGCCCTTTGCCAAGCTCGGCGGCGAGAGCGTCGAGCCCACCGGAGCCGCGCGCGCGACGCCCACCCCCGCGGCCCCGGCCAAGCCGATGACGGACCGCGAGCAGTGGAAACTCCACTACGGCGACACGCCGTACCCCAACGACCTGTAGGCGCATCCACCCCTTCACGTATGAGGCCCTGATATGACGCTCCACGGTGGCGCGCACAACTTCTACGACGTCCTGAGCCGCCAGGGCGCAGACGGCAAGCTGCTCAAGCCCGTCGAGCTCGCGGCCCAGAGCTACCCGGTCATCCACGACGCCATGGTCGAGGAGGGCAACCTCCCGCTGGCCGAGAAGACCATCCAGCGCACGGGTCTGCCGCCCTTCGCCAAGCGCCGCGCCAACGCCGGCGTCGCGCCGACCAAGAGCACGACCGGCGTCGTGATCGACACGATGATGGCCCTCGAGGCCAACAGCGAGATCGACGAGCTCAACCTGATCGGCATCGACAACATCACGCAGTACCGCATGGACGAGGGCAATGCGTTCTTCGAGAGCGGAGCCCAGGCCGGCGCGTACTACACCTGGTACGGCAACGAGCTCACCGCTGCGGACGAGTTCACGGGCTTCGTGCCCCGCTACGACGCCCTGGGTGACCAGGTGCTCGACGCCGGCGGCAGCTCCAACCAGTGCTCCATCTTCGTGGTGAAGTGGGATCTGACCCAGGGCTGCAAGTTCATCTACCCGCGCGGCAGCCAGGCCGGCCTGCGCCGGATCGAGGGCGGGCGCCAGCGCATCACGGATGCCGTCGGTGGCAACGCGGCCAACTACTACGCCTACTGCGAGACCTTCTCCTGGCACTTCGGCTTGTCCATCAAGCGCCCGGACGCGGTCTGCCGCATCGCCAACATCGACCAGGCCGAGGCCATCGGGATCTCGGGCGCGCAGCAGCTCACCGACTACGGCACGTTCTGCCTGTACCTGCTCGAGCAGGCGGTGGGCCGCGTCCACAACGTCGAGGGCGGCCGGACCATGATCTACATGAGCCGGACCATGCGCGAGGCGCTCTGCCGTCAGTTCGCGGCCACCACCCACCAGAACGCCTTCTCCTTCGAGCAGATCGACGGTCGGCGCGTCACCCGCTACATGGGCTTGGACGTGCGCACCGAGGACCAGCTCGTCGAGGGCGAGAGCCCCGTCGGCTGATCGGCACCCTTCTCCGGACCCCCGCACGGCGCCACCCGCACCGCATCAAGGACCAATCATGGGCATTCTCGACACGCAACTCATCTTCGACGAGGACGCGACCCGCGCCGTCCTCACCGCCACCCCGCAGCTGGCCACCAACCCCTTCAAGGTGGGCGACCTGCTGGCGGGCAACACCGGCGTGCCCATGGGCACCGGCCACAACCTGAACGGCACCATCCGGGTCACGGACTCGGTCGTCGGCGGTGCCTCGTTCATGGAGGTGCAGCTCATCTCCAGCGCCGTGGAGGCCATGACCTCGCACAACGTGCACTGGACGACCGGACCGATCGCCAGGGCCACGCTGGTGGCCGGCTACGTGCTGCCGTTCACGGTGCCGACCGGCAACGTCCCGCCGTGGCTCAACTTCGTGAGCTTCCGGTACGTCGCCAGCGGCGCCAACATCACCGCCGGCGACTGGACCATCATCATGCACCCGCTCGGCGGACCGGCTGTGCACCCCGGCTTCGACACCGGCAAGAATTACGGATGATCGGCGAAGGGGCCGCGTGGCCCCTTGGCGCGACGCCCTGACACCGCGAGGAAACGGCCATGGCCGACACCAGCGTCATCTACATGCTCAAGGCCCTGGCGGCCGACGTGCTCGGCAAGGTGGGCAACAAGCTCGGCCGTCCGGCTGGCTTCGTGCCGCTCCACCCCGTCACCGACAAGGCCACGGCCGAGGTGCTGCGCTACGCGTCGGGCGCCGTCTACCCCGGCCAGGTGTTCCGCTGGCGTCCCGTCCCGTGGAAGGGGCGCTCGGCCGCCATACGCCTGAATCGCGGCCTGCCCAACTCGCCCGCGCCGCCCGCCTGGGCGCGCCCGATCGAGGGGGAGGACGGGGATGCGGCGCGGGAGCTGTTCGCCGAGTGGTACGTGGACGGTGACCCGGACAGGGGCTACAAGACGAGCCAGGGCCGGCCGGCGCACCCGTTCGCGCCCGGCTCGGCGGCCGCGGACGAGCACAGGGCCCTGCTCGCCAGCAACAAGGCGCTCGCCAAGGAGAACGCGCTGCTCAAGGCCGCGCAGCTGCAGGTCTCCGAAGCGGTGAAGAAGACGGCCGGGCAGGGCAAGCTCAACGCCTTGAAGGCGAAGAAGAAGCCCGCCGACGAGGCCGCTGGCACGGGCGGGTAGTCCCCAGGGAGCTGTCATCGCATGACGCGGACCGAGGTGGTCATCGCCAACATGGCGCTCCGCCGCCTGGGCCACGCCATCGACATCACCGACCCAGGGAGCGGCTTGCTCTCGGGCGTCACGCCCACGACGCCCGAGAGCAGAGCGGCCTCGTTCTGGTACGCCAAGAAGCTGGCGGAGACGCTCGAGGACTACGCCTGGTCCTTCGCGCGCAAGGTGGCCACGCTCACCCTGGAAGACTCGCTGCAGGACGCCACCGATCTGTGGGGCGCCGAGTGGGGCTACGCCTACGCCTACCCGACGGACTGCGCCCGCGCCTGGCGCTTCTCGGAGGATCAAGGCCAGTGGCAGGGGGGCGGCTGGGCCGGCTCGTCCTGGCTCCCGCTGGCGTGGCAGGGCCAGCGACGCTTCGCGTTCCAGGTGGCCGACCTGGCGGACACCAAGATCATCCTGGCCAACGTCCCGCCGACGGAAGCTCATCTGCAATACACCCGCTCGGACGTGCCCCTGGCGTCCTTCACCGAGCTGGCCACGTCCGGCTTGGCGTGGAACTTCGCGGCTGAGCTCGCCCGCAGCTTCAACAAGGGGGGCGACGTGGTGGAAAGCGCCGTGATCGAGTACCGGCGCGCCATCGCCATGGCCCGCGCCCAGAACGCCAATGAGGATCTGAACCGGCCGCCGCAGGATGGAACCCTCGTCCGCTCCCACCGGGGGGCCTGAGCCGTGCCCGCCATTCCGCAACGCGGGTTCTTCGGGGGCGAGATCACGCCGGCGCTGCACGCGCGCCGAGAGCTGCCGGCGGTGGCCTCTGGCCTGGCCCTGTGTCGCAACGCGATCCCGTGCCGGACCGGCGGCCTGGTCAATCGCATGGGCACGGCCTGGCTGCGCGAGCTGGCCGGCGGCGACGCCAACACGCGCTTCGTGGGCATCCGCTTCGCGGCTGATGACGCGGTCACCCTGGCGGTGGGCCCGCGCTGGATTCGCCTGCTGCTGGACCTGGGCATCGCCCTGAGCGGCGCCGGCGCGCCCTGGGCCGACGCCACCGCTTACGACGTGGGCGCCATCGCCAGCCAGTCCGGCGGCTACTACTACTGCGCGGCCACTCACACCTCGGCGGCGGGACTCAACGAGCCCACGACGGCCGGCCAGGATGACCAACACTGGCACCCGCTGGCGCTCGAGGGCGCCTCCGCGGTGCTGGAGCTGCCGACCATCTGGCCCACCAGCGATCTGGCCGAGCTGCAGTTCTCGCCCGGAGGAGACCGGGTCATGGTCACCCACCCGGACCACCCGCCGCACGAGATCGTGCGCTGGGGCGATGGGCGCTGGACGTGCCTGCCCGCGGCCTTCCGCCCGGCAATCACGCGCCCGCTGGCCGTCGCCCATAGCCTTGGCGGCGCGGGCACAGGCACGCTGCGATACAAGATCACGGCGCGCCAGAAGGACACCTATGCAGAGAGCGCCGCGGGGCTGCTCAACGCGAGCAAGGCGGGGACGATCGACGCGGCGGTGCTCGCTGACCCCGCCAACGACGTGGCGGTCGACTCGGTAGCGCACGGGTTCGCCACCGGCGATGTGATCGGCTTCTCCTCCGTGACGCCTTCCACGGGCGACCTGGCCAATGAGAACGCCAGCATCGCGCTGCAGGGCCGCAGCTGGACGATCACGCTCGACGCGACGACACCGCTCGACCGCTTCTCGCTCGATGATTCGGCGGGCGTGCTCACCTGGCCGGCGATCGCGCCCGCGACCTACCCTGACATCGCGGTCACGTTCAACGCGGACGAGCTGACGGTGACAGCCGATCCCCCGACGCTCGGGGCACCGGGCTCATGGGTCTACATGATCTTCGCGACCCTGGACCCCACGGTCGACGAGTACCTGATCTACCGCTCCGACAACGAAGCGCCCTACGGTCTGATCGGCAGCTCCAAGTACCCCCTGTTCACCGACAAGGGGGCGGTGACGAATCCGGACGAGACCTTCCAGCCGCCCTCCTTCCGGCTGCCCTTCCGGCACCGGCGCTGGCCGGTCTGCTCGACCTTCTGGAAGCAACGCCAGATCTTCGCCGGCGGGCACGACACCGCGCTACGGGTGCTGGGCAGCGGCCTGGGTGACTTCTACAACTTCCGCTCCGGCCTGCCCGTGCTGGCCTCCGACTCCTTCGACCTGACGATTCCCGAGCTCGAGGCCCACGCCATCGTCGGCATCGACAGCGTGGGCGACCTGGCCGTCCGCACCACAGGGCCGTTTGTGATCCTGAGCCCAGTGGGTGGCCTCGTCGCCCCCGGCAACATCGAGGTCACCTCCGTCACGTCCCAGGGCAGCTCCAAGGTGGCCGCGGTGCGGGCCGGGGGCTCTCTGCTCTACGTCCACCGCCAGGGCGCGCTGGTGCTCGAGGCGCGCTTCGCGCCTGAGTCCGGTGGCCCCGCCGGCTACCTGGGCCGCAACCTCACCGACCTGGCCCCGCACCTGTTCCACGGGCACACGATCACCAAGCTAGCCTGGGCCGAGACGCCCGAGCCCGTCGCCTTTGCGGTGCGGGACGACGGGGTGCTCCTGAGCCTCACCTACGACCCCGAGCGCGAGCTCTGGGCCTGGGCGCGCCATGACACCGGCGGGTCGACGGATAAGGTGCTCGACGTGACTGTGATCCCCGAGGAAGGCCAGGATCTCGTCTACGTCTACGTCCAGCGCGAGGTCAACAGCTCGACGGTCTACTACGCCGAGCGCCTGGCACCCCGCACGATCGGCTTCGCGGGGGACGACCCGCACCTCTCGGGCCTGTTCCTGGACTCGGCGCTCACGTCCCAGGCGGTCGAGCACGCCGGCGGCGTGACGCAAACGCTGTCGGGGGGCTCACCCTGGACGGCGGGCTCCAGCGCCACGATGACCAACTCCGGGGGCATCGCGGTGGCCGGTGACGTGGGCAGGCCGACGCGCCTGTTCGACGCGGCGGACGTGGCCATCCACGTCGTCATCACGGCCTACGTCGACCCCAACACGGTGACGGTCACGCTGCTGGACGACGTGCCGGTCACGCTGCAGGGGCTCGCCGACGCCTGGATGCCGCTCTATCGCTGGGTCACGGGCCTGGGTCACCTCGAGGGGCGCGACGTGCGCGTGCTGGCGAACGGCCTCCCGCTCGGTCCCTTCACCGTGGTCTCGGGGCAGATCGACCTCGGCGAGGTCACGACCTCAAGCCAGGCCTGTGACGTGGTGCTGGTGGGCCTGCCGATCGCGGTGCGCGTCCAGCTGCTCCCGCCCGACGTGCTCGACGAGCGCTTCGGCGTGATGGGGGCCACCATGACGATCAGCAAACCGGCCCTGCTGCTCGAGCACACCCGCGGTCTGTCCGTGGGGGTCGACGAAGCCAGGCTCACGCGGCTGGTGGATGAAGACCCGGGCGCAGCGGCCACCGCACCGCTCAACGGCATGGTGGTGTGTGAGATCGACAGCCGCGAGGCCCGCTGGAGCGGGCTGATCCTGGCGCTGGACGAGCCGCTCCCGATGGCGGTCCATGCGCTCGAGTACCAGGTCGGGATTGGAGAGCGCTAGGCATGGTCGGAGTCAGCGAAGAAGAAGCCGAAGCGGCCCGGATCACCAAGCTGAACCGCAGCCTGCGCGACGCCCAGCTGCTCGACGCGCTCTCGCTGGGCGCCGAGAACGTGCGGGATCTGCGCCGGCGGGCGTCCCTGGTCGTGGGGCAGCAGCTCGCCGGCCTGGCGGCCAGCGGCGCGTCGGTGGACTCGGGCTCGGCGCTCGAGGCCCAGGCGGAGAGCGCCTACATCGGCGAGCTCGACGCCCGCCGCGCCATGAACAACACCGCGCGTACGGCGTGGGGCCTGCGGATCAGCGGCAAGGTGAAGCACCTCGAGGCCCTGCTGGCGATCAAGGCCGCCAGCAGCGGCGGGGGCGGGGGCAGCGTGAGCTCGCTCTACGGTGGCTTCAACCCGGGCCACCCGAGCAGCGGCAACCTAGTGGACTGACCGATGCCGACGATCCCCCGAATCCAAGAGCAGACGGTCCAGAGCGAGCTGCTCCCGCTCGTGCAGATGGACGTCAACGCTGGCGCCAGCCGAGGCGGCGGAGGTGGGGGCGGGTCGGGCCTGCACGGCAACGTGCGCGGCGCCGCGGACCGCCTGGCCGCCCAACACAACGATGAGCGTGAGCGCGCCGAGCTCGACGCGGCGCAGCTGGCCGTGCTGGAGGCCTCTGAGTTCAGCGACCACCTCATGAACGGCGACGAGATCGATCTGCCTGGGCACGAGGGCCCGGGTCTGGCGCACCGTATGGGGCCAGCGCTGTTTGGGGCCGTGGATGCGGCTGAGACCTTCTTCGCGGAGCGCATGGCGCAGATCTACGAAGGCCTCTCTCCTGGCGTCCAGAAGAAAGCCAGGCTCCCCCTGCGCAAGCTCATGTCGTCCCACAAGACGCAGGTGGACACCCACGAGGCCAAGCAGAGGACCGTCCACTACCGCAAGACGTACGAAGACGGCATGGCCGGGGCGATCCGTGATGGCCTGAATGCGGGCCGGCAGGGCGTGGCGCTGCAGGCCGGTGTGCTGCGTGTCGAGACGGTCGATGAGGCCCTGACGGACATCGACCACCGCATCCGGGTGTATGCCACCACGCACCCCGGCCAGCTCGGAGGCCTCTCCGAAGACCGTTGGATTGACACCGAGAAACTCGCCCGAGGCTCGGAGTTCCACGAGCTCATGCTGGGCGACCTGACCTCCCGGGGCATGGTCGAGGAGGCCGTGGACTACTTCGAGCGCTACGAGGGGCAGCTGTTGGACCCGGCGCGCATCCGGTGGAGGAAGGGCGTGCAGGATGGCGCCGAGCGCGGGGAGGTGTCGCTGCTGGCGTCCCAACTCCGCGACGCCATGCCCATCGACGTGACGGCCCTGGCCGAGCTGGGGCCGGCGAAGGTGATCAGCACGCGGGTCGCCGCGGTGCGCGAGGCGGGCAAGACGCGCGGCTGGACGGCGGCGCGCACTGCGGACGCTGAACAGGAGATCAGCGCCGCCGCCAGGCGGGAGCAGGCCGCCGCCCAGGCCGTGCACGATGAGAACTTCCAGGAGGTGGACCGGGCCATTCGGACCGCAGGCGGAGACCTGGCCGCCGTCCACATGAAGTACGGGAGGGTCTGGCAGGAGGCGCACCCCGAGGAGCTCGCGGCCTGGTCGAAGCGCGCGGACGCTGTGATGGGCAACGCCGTGGGCCTGGTGGAACAGAACGCGCGCCTCCACGAACTCTACGAGGAGATGCTCCAGGACCCGGAGAGCTTCAAGGGCCGGAACTTGAAGCTCGACGAGGTCGTGCTCGGCCGAGATTGGTACGAGCAGATGACTCGGACCCAGGCCGGCCTGCGGCAGGGGGACGCGGCGCTCTACAAGACCCATCTGTCGGTCTCGGGGATCGTCAATCAGTACCTGAAGGACGTCTACCCCACTGCCGACAAGGAGGGGAACGAGGCGGAGCGTGCCGAGCGGGACGCCGAGAGCCGCTCGATCTCGGAACGCTTGATCGAAATCCAACGCTCGCCGGGTGTGCAGCGCCCGCTCGATGCGGCTGAGGTTCACACGCAGATCCGCGAGGATCTTGACCGCCGGCGCGCCGAGCGAGTGATCGGCACCAGCAGCTTCTTCGGCATCGAGTTCACGGACACCGAGAGCCGCTTCGAGATTCCTGCGAGCCGTGTGCCGCCGCACGAGGTGTTGCGCATCGAGGAGCGGATGATCCAGAACAGCATCCCTGTGACGAACGCGGGCATCCTCGCGGTCTGGGATCGAGAACAGCGGGAGCAGGGTGGGTCGTGAACCGATCGTTCTCAGGACCCGCTTCGGCCGGCTGTGGCGCCCGCTCTCTCCAGGGGGTGGTAGCCTGTGGGTATGAATGCCAAGGGGGCGATGCCTGCTAGGGGCTGGCCGTGGTGTGCTGGCTTGCTGACGATTCTGGGGCTCATGGGGATGGGGTGCGGAACGAGCGCCTCTCGCCACAGCGCGTCCGAGCTGAGTGCCACGCGTCCGGTTGTCATGGTGGCGCCGCGCACGTACCTCACAGCTGATGAGATCGATGCGATCGCGGAGAGCCACTTCTTACCCAAGAAGTCTCTCGCGGCTGTCGCTGATGCAGCGAAGGACGCTCGGCTGAGCCTTGCGCAGGAGTCGCTGGTTCGTGTGTTCGAGATCACAAACCGCACATTCCGAGCGTGCCGGAGCCTGGGTGTAACAGACCAGTTCATGACCGAGCGGAGTCCTGAGTGGCTGTTCACGTACAAGGCGATCGGTGATTTGGTCTTGACGCGTATGGTGGCTGACGGCCGGTTTCACGCGGACGGCACCTTGCGCTTGTGGCGCAAGGGCGAGCTCTCTTATGAAGTGAATGTTGAGAGGGATGTCTTTGACGATATCGTTCGCGGCCGTCGCGCCGCAGGGGCCGGGGCGCGGCTGACGTCGGTCCTTTGGGACTTGACCAATGTTGTGATCGCTGAACGTCATGGAGACGGTGTGGTTCAAGAGCGCTTCAGTCGTTTGTCCCCCGAAGATGAACAGCGAAGAGAGGGGGTCTACGCACAGCTGATGGCACAGATGTTTCTAGACGACCGCATGAGCGTTTACTGCGTGCTGCGCCCGTGGCCGGATGGCGAGGATGCGTACGCGGAGCGCATCCGCGACCTGGCCGCGCGCGGCGAGCTCGCCGAACCCGGCGACATCGCTGCAGCGCTGGAGTGACTGAGCCCCGCGACATCGCTGCAGCGCTGGAGTGACTGAGCCCCGCGCTGGCGGGCGTGGCGGCATCGAACTGGCTCGAGCGCGAGACGCCCGCCGAGTCGCGCCAGCCAGGAGCAGGGAGGCCCGTGTCAGTACCTGCGCCTGACGCCTGACGTCTGACGCTCCTCGAACGGCACGGCGCCCCCCCGGGCTCCCCGGGCTCCACGGGCTCCACACGGGCTCCCCGGGGCCGACGGGCGCGCTCAGCCTCCTCAAGCGGGGCCTGTACGGCACCTTCCACTCCGTCAGCAGGCGCACCTGCACCGTTACCTCTGCGAGTTCGAGTTCCGGCACAGCACCCGACACATGGACGACGGTTCCCGCACCCAGGCCGCCATCACGGCCGCAGAAGGAAAGCGGCTGACGTATCGCCCGGTCCGGGACTCGGCAGCGTAGGATGGCGGCGCTGCGACAGCGTCTTGAGCCCTGGCCAGAAGTAAGGATGAACGTCGCATGAGCAAGAAGAACGCCCTGCATGTTGAGGTGAGGGGGAGCGACCAGCACCCCATGCTCGCCCGTTCTGCGGTCAAGGTCTTGAGCAAGACCCTAGA
>Ga0164313_10001987_pt1 | contig 18338 bp, 11 predicted proteins | sample GuaBasSedimGuay4_FD_113735 | JGI IMG/M metagenome (GOLD analysis project Ga0164313, IMG submission 113735) | Subseafloor sediment microbial communities from Guaymas Basin, Gulf of California, Mexico - Guay4, Core 4569-4, 0-3 cm | ecosystem: Environmental > Aquatic > Marine > Hydrothermal vents...
ACCGGCGCGCCCTGCTGGTCGCCGCCGCCGCCGGCGAGCTGACGCCTTTCAGCCGCGGCCTCACCACCCACCGGGCCGACATCCAGGTCTTCAGCCTGGGCCTCGACTGGTCGCTCGACGCCCAGGTCTGCCCCGACGTGACCGGCGTCCTGGCGCGGCGCGTGTTCCTGCCCTGGGAGGCGCGCTTCAGCGCCGACCCCGACGGCGGACAGGGCCGCAGCGACGGCGGCGACGCCCGCGACCCCGCCCTGATCGGCGCCGAGCTCGTGAGCGCCATGCAGAACCTGCCCGACGACGGCGGCGCAGCGCGCGAGGAGTTTCTCTCGTTCTACCGACCGCTGGCCGGCGAGCTGGTGCTCGGCCACCCCGACGTGCACCCCCAGCGCCGTCAGTTCACCCACCTGTCGCCTGCCTGGACGCCCACAGGCAAGGGCCCGCGCGCCGCGAATCGTGACGCAAACGAGGACGCGCCCGACGCGGTCTGACGCGGCCTCCCGCGGCTGCTATCTTGGCCGGTTCCATGCCAGCCTCCAAGACCGTCCCCAGCTCCTTGCTCCCGCGCGTGCACGCTCTGTTGGAGCGCGGCGTCTCCAACCCCGGCCAGTACCTGGGGGGCGAGGTCAACTCGATCGTCAAGCCGCCCGCGTCCATGACGGGCCGCATGGTCCTGTGTTACCCGGACCTGTACGAGATCGGCGCCAGCCACAACGGCTCCATGGTGCTGTACGACGTGGTCAACCGGCACGACGACCTGGCCTGTGAGCGCTGCATGACGCCCTGGCCCGACATGGCGGCGGCCATGCGATCCGCGGACGTGCCGCTCTTCAGCCTCGAGAACCACCTGCCTGTGGCGGGCTTCGACGTGCTGGCCTTCACGCTGCAGACCGAGCTGACCTACACCAACATCCTGGAGACGCTCGACCTGGCGGGCCTGCCGCTGCTGGGTTGCGAGCGCGACGAGCGCCACCCGCTGGTCATCGCCGGCGGGCACGGCGCCCACTCGCCCGAGGTGCTGGCCGAGTTCATCGACGTGTTCATGCCCGGCGACGGCGAGGAGACCCTGCCCGAGCTGCTGCGCTTCGTGGCCGAGCAGCGCGACCTCGGCAGCGCGCGCGACGAGCTGCTGCGACTGATCGCCACGCGCTTCGCCTGGGCCTACGTCCCCTCGCAGTACGACGCGGCCTACGACGGCGAGGCCTTCGCCGGGCTCACGCCGCGCCACCCCGACGTGCCCGCGCGCATCTCGGGCGCCGCCGTGTTCGACTTCGGCGCGCTGCCCGTAGTGACGCACCCCGTGGTGCCCAACACCAAGACCGTGCATGAGACCGTCTCGATCGAGATCATGCGCGGCTGCACCCGCGGCTGCCGCTTCTGCCAAGCGGGCATGATCACCCGGCCCATGCGCTACCGCACGGTCGATGTGCTCGTGGACGCCGCCGAGCGCGCGGTGCACGCCACCGGCTACGACGAGGTCACGCTGACCTCGCTCAGCTCCGGCGACTATCCCTGGATCGAGGAGTTGCTGGCGGCCATGAGCGCGCGGCTCACGCCCCTGCGCGTGTCCGTCTCCCTGCCCAGCCTGCGCGTCACGGGAGAGCTCGCCCACCTACCGGGCCTGACCAACAGCGTGCGCAAGAGCTCGCTGACCTTTGCGCCCGAAGTGGCCACGGATCGCCTGCGCGCCATCATCAACAAGGACATCAAGAACGAGGACGTGCTCAAGAGCGCCGAGGCCGCCTATCTCAACGGCTGGTCCACCATCAAGCTCTACTACATGATCGGCATCCCGGGTGAGCGCGAGGAGGATCTCTCCGCCATCGTCGAGTTTGCCGATCAGCTCTCGCGCCTGCGCCACAGCGTCACCGGCAAGGGCAGGGCGCGCGTCAACGTCACCGTCAGCAACTTCATCCCCAAGGCCTTCGTGCCGTTTCAGTGGGACGGGCAGATGGACCGCGAGACGGTACTCGCCAAGCAGCGCTGGATGCGCGGCCTCAACCGCAACAAGTCGGTCAAGCTCAAGTTCCACGACGCCGACCAGAGCTACCTCGAGGGCATCCTGGCCCGGGGCGACCGGCGCCTGACGCCAGTGATCATCGGCGCCTGGCGCAGGGGCGCGCGCTTCGACGCCTGGCGCGAGCACTCCGATCTATCGCGCTGGCTCGAGGCCTTTGAAGAGCTGGGCATCGACCCCGACGACTTCGCCCTGCGCGAGCGCGGCGAGCACGAGGTGCTGCCCTGGGATCACCTCGACGTGGGTCCCGACCGCAAGTTCCTGTGGGCCGAGCGCCTCGCCGCCCGCAAGCTGATCAAGACCGACTATTGCGTGGGCAAGGTCTGCAACGTGTGCGGCGTGCCGCCCTCGCTGTGCTTCGCCATCAAGCGCGACCTGGGCCTGCTGGGCAGCACACGCCGGGGCATCCTCGAGATGGATGAGCAGGGCGCCACCGTGGGCCTCAGCGGCGTGGCGGCCGAGACCGGGCCCAGCAAGCTGGCGCCCGTCTCCCCCGGCCCGGTGCGCGCCGCGCGACGCGCTCCCGTGCCGCCCGACGACGACCCGCGCTGATGGCGCGCCCCTTCGAGCGCGCCCTCCGCTACTTCCCGAAGGTCCGTCGGCGCTGGCTGTGGGGCATGGCCGCCGTGCCCCTGGCCAGCGGACTGCCCCTGGCCGTGATCTCCATCGTGGGTCACGTGGTGGACGGCATCGACCCCACCCAGGGCGCGGGCGACGCCGCGGGCGGCGGCGCGGGTCTCGGAGCGGGCAGCGGCGCCAGCATGTCCCCCTTCGACGCGGCCGGCTGGGGTGGGCTGATCCTGCTGCTGGTGCTGGTGGCCGCGGCGGCCAAGTTCGCCATGCGCTACTGCATCACCGGCGCCTCGCGAGACTTCGAACGCATCTATCGGCAGGACCTCTTCGCGCACCTCATGTCGCTCTCGCCGCGCGACCTCTCGGGCGTACGCACGGGCGACATCATGTCGCGCTCGGTGGCCGACATCGAGGCCGTGCGCATGCTGCTGGGTCCGGCGGTGATGTACAACGCCCAGGCCATCGTGGTGGTGCCCACGGCGCTGACGCTGATGGGCCTGCTCGACCCGCTGCTGATGGCCGTCATGTTGATCCCCTTCGTGGGCTTGGCGCTGGTGATCAAGGTGGCCGCGCGCCCCACCCAACGCTGGAGCCAGGCGGCCCAGGAGCACCTGGCCGACGTGTCCATCGCAGCGCAAGAGGGATTCTCCGGCATCCGCGTGCTGAAGGCCTCCACGGCCGAGCCCCGGGCCGGCGCGCTGTTCCGCCGCATGGGCCGCAAGCTGTACGACGCCAACCTGGCCCTGGCCACCTTGCGCGGGGTCACCAGCGCGGCCATCACCGCCGTGAAGGAGCTGGGCGTGCTGGCCATCCTGGTGCTGGGCGGCTGGCACGTGGTGCAGGGCCAGCTCACGTCGGGACAGCTGCTGCAGTTCATCATGCTGCTGGGCTTCGCGCTCTGGCCGCTGATCGCCATCGGCTGGATGCTGGGCATGTGGCACCGCGCCGTCACCGGCTACAACCGCCTGGAGGAGCTGTTCAGCATCGCGCCCTCGGTGGACAGGGCGAGCGACCCCGTGCGCACCGAGCCGTTGCGCGGCGAGCTGAGCGTGAGCGGGTTGACCTTTGCCTGGGACGACCAGCCCGTGCTGCACGACATCTCGTTCGAGCTGCCTGCGGGCGGCAGCCTGGGCATCACCGGTCGCACAGGCTGCGGCAAGAGCACGCTGGTGCAGCTCGTGTCGCGGCTGGTGGAGCCGCCGGCGGGCAGCGTGCGCCTGGACGGACACGACGTGCGCCTGCTCGACCCGGCCAGCCTGCGGCGCGCGGTCTCTGTCGTGCCCCAGGACACGTTTCTGTTCAGCGACAGCATCCGCAACAACATCGCCTTCGCCGGCGACCACATCAACGACGAGGGCGTGCAGCGCGCCGCCAAGCTGGCCCGGCTGCACGAGGACATCCAAGGCTTCAGCGACGGCTACGAGCAGCTGCTGGGCGAGCGTGGCGTGACCCTCTCAGGGGGCCAGCGTCAGCGCACCGCCATCGCCCGCGCCCTGGCCGCCGACCCGTCGGTGATCGTGTTGGACGACTGCCTCTCGGCGGTCGACTCCGTCACCGAGCAGGAGATCCTGGCCAACCTGCGCCGCACGCTGGAGGGCCGCACCGCCATCATCGTGAGCCACCGCGTCAACGCCCTGCGGTTGGCCGACCAGATCCTGGTGTTGGACGAGGGCCGCATCATCGAGCGGGGCTCCCATGCCGAGCTGCTCGCGGCCGGAGGACTGTACGCCGAGATCGCCGAGCGGCAGCGCATCGAAGAGGAGCTCGAGGCGCTGTGATCTCCCACGACACCGACCAGTACACCTTCAACCGCATCGGCGGCGCCAGTGACCGCAAGCTGCTGCGCCGCATGCTGGTCTTTGCGCGCCCGCACGTGGCCGCCCTGCTGACGTCGGTGGGCCTGCTGATGGGCGGCCTGGCCCTGCGCCTGGCGGGTCCCTGGATCATCCGCACGGCCATCGACGGCCCCATCGCCACGGCCAGCGCCACGCGCGGCACGCCCGCCTTTGACCTCGACGCCCTGACCGCCGAGATCACGCGCCTGGGCGCCATCTTCCTGGGCGTGGCCGCCGGCATCTCGCTGCTGGCCGTGCTGCGCGAGTGGCTCATGAACCGCACCGGCCAGTCCATCGTGCTGTCCATCCGCGACGCGATCTTCCACCACACCCTGCGCCTGCCGGTGACCTGGTTCGACAGCCACCACGTGGGCTGGACCGTGACCCGCACCACCAGCGACGTGGACGCGCTCAGCGAGCTGTTCACCACCGGCGTGGCCACCATCGCCTACGACATCCTGACCATCATCGTGGTGCTGGGCGTGCTGACCTGGCTCTCGCCCACGCTGGCGGTGGCGGCGCTGCTGGTGCTGCCGTTGATGATCTACGTGTCGTTCCGCTTCCGGCTCAAGGCGCGCCTGGCCTACCGCGAGACGCGCCGCTCGCTGTCCATGCTCAACGGCTTCCTGCAGGAGCGCCTCACGGGCCTGGACGTGGTGCGCATCTTCCGCCGGCAGCAGGCCTCCGAGCAGCGCTTCGCCCAGCTCAACGGCCGCTACTGGGCCGACAACATGGCCACGGTGAAGCACTTCTCGCTGTTCTTCCCCATGGTGGACGTGCTGAGCTGGAGCCTGCGCGTGGGCACGCTGATCCTGGGGGCCTGGCTGATCAGCAACGAACGGCTCTCGCTGGGCACCTTCGTCATGTACTGGATGCTGCTCGACCATGTGTTCGAGCCCATCCGCGAGTTGGCCGAGCGCTACAACGTGCTGCAGGCCGCCATGGCCGCGGGCGAGCGCATCTTCGGCATCTTCGACGCGGCCGAGGAGGTCGGCCCCGTGCCGGTGGAGCAGTGCGTAGCCGCCGCCGAGCGCGAGGCCGCCGCCGAAGACGCCGGCCTGGCACCGGGCACACAGAAGCCCAGCCCGAGGCCCGAGAGCGCCGCCTCGCAGCTGCCGCTGGTGCAGTTCGAGGGCGTCACCTTTGCCTACGCCAAGGGCCCCGACGTGTTGAAGGACGTGTCCTTCTCGATCATGCCGGGGCAGCGCGTGGCCGTGGTGGGTCACACCGGCGCGGGCAAGACCACGCTCGCCTCGCTGCTGTGCCGCTTCCACGAGACGGCCAACGGAACGGTCCGCTTCGACGGCCGCGACGTGCTCCACATCCCCCACGCCGAGCTGCGACGCCGCATCGCCGTGGTGCAGCAGGACGTCTTCCTCTTCAGCGACACCATCGCCGCCAACGTGCGCATGGGTGACCCGAGCCTCTCCGACGAGCGCATGGCCCAGGTCAGCGGCGCGGTCAACGCCGATCGCTTCATCGACAAGCTGCCCGAGGGCTACGCCACGCCGCTGCTGGAGCGCGGCGCCAACCTGTCCTCCGGGCAGCGCCAGCTGATCGCCTTCGCTCGCGCCCTGGCCTCCGAGCCCGAGCTGCTGATCCTGGACGAAGCCACCTCGTCGGTGGACAGCGAGACCGAAGCCTGGATCGAGTCGGCCACCGCCACGCTGCTGGAGGGCCGCACCAGCCTGGTCATCGCCCACCGCCTCTCGACCGTGGTCAACGCCGACCAGATCCTGGTGATGCACAAGGGCCAGCTGCGCGAGGTGGGCACCCACGATGAGCTGCTGGCCCAGCGCGGGCTCTACCACCGGCTGTTCAAGCTGCACCTGGCGGCCGCCGCGCCGTGAGCGGGCGCAGGCGGCGGCCCTCGCTGGCGCTGCTGCTGCCGGGGCTGCTGGTGGCGGCCACGGGGGTCGGCGCGGGAGACCTGCTGACCGGCGCCCTGGCCGGCTCGCAGACGGGGCTGACCCTGGTCTGGGCCGCGGCGCTCGGCGCGCTGCTCAAGGGCTGCCTGAACGAGGGCCTGGCACGCTGGCAGCTCGCCAGCGGAGAGACCCTGCTGGAGGGCTGGGTGCTGCACCTGGGCCGCGGGGTGGGCTACGTGTTCGGCGCCTACCTGGTGCTGTGGGCCTTCATCACCGGCGGCGCCCTGGTGAACGCCTGCGCCGCGGCCTCGCTGGCGTGGCTGCCCGACGGCGCCGGTGATCAGCGCCTGTTGCTGGGCGCCGCGCACGCGCTGGCGGGGCTGGCGCTGGTGCGCTACGGCGGCTTCGCGGTGTTCGAGCGACTGATGGCTGTCTCCGTGCTGGTCATGTCGGGCTGCGTGTTCCTGAGCGCGGCGCAGCTGCTGCCCGACGTGGGCGAGCTGCTCACGGGCCTCGTGCCCAGCCTGCCTGGCGGCGAGACCCGCTACACCCTCGGCATCCTGGGCGGCGTGGGCGGCACCGTGACCATCCTGAGCTACGGCTACTGGATCCGCGAGCACGGCCGCAGCGGCCCCGAGGCCCTGTCCACCTGCCGCTTCGACCTGGCCTCGGCCTACACGCTCACCGGACTGTTCGGCGTGGCCATGCTCATCATCGGCAGCTCGATCGAGGTGTCCGGCTCGGGCGCCAAGGTGGGCCTGGCCCTGGGCGCGTCGATCGAGACCGTGCTGGGCCCCACCGGGCGGCTCGTGTTCCAGGCGGGGTTCCACGCCGCGGTGTTCAGCTCACTGCTGGGCGTGTGGCAGGGCGTGCCCTACTTGTTCGCGGATCTGGTGCGACTGCTGCGCGGTGGAGGTCAGGGCGGCGGCGACCTGTCTCACACCCGCGCGTACCGGGGGTTCCAGCTCGGGCTGGCCCTGCTGCCGCTGACGTTGCTGGGCGTGTCGTTCCGCGGCGTGCAGCTGGCCTACGCCGTGGGTGGCGCGCTGTTCATGCCCTTCCTGGCGCTCTCCTTGCTGCTGCTCACCAACCGCAAGCAGGTCATGGGCGAGGCGCGCAGCGGGGTGCTGGCCAACCTGCTGCTGGTGGCGACGCTGGCGTTGTTCGCGTGGGTCGCGCTGGCGCCGCTGTCGGCGTGAACGCGGAGGGCGACGGGCGCGCGGACCCAAAAAGCCGAGTGGCGGCGCCGCCTGCCCGCGGCGCCACCACCGGCAGTGAACTGTCTACGGGGTCGTGGCCCGGATGGTGTTGCTGCTGGCGCGTCCATGGAGAGCGCCTGGATCGACCATCCACCACTGCTCGTAGAACTCGATGCCCGAGAGCACGCCCACGGGCCAGGTGCCGGGCACCTGGATCTGGCCATAGGGACCCGTCGGCACACCTTCCACCAAGATCCCGACGCTGGGGCCCCAGATGCCGCCCTTGAACGGGGCACCCAGGTACGAGAGTCCGATGACGAGAGTGGCCACGCTGTAGGGAGTCGCGCCGGACAGGATGGAGTTGGCGGGCGTGCCACCCACCAGCTGGCCCAGGCCCACGAGATGCATGTCGCTGTTCCCAGCCAGGGCGCCGCCCATGTCGCTCCAGACGGGGTTGTCCCCCAGCAACGCCAGGGAGTGCCACTCACCCACCGCGATCTGAGTGAAGCCCGTGCCCTCAGGCGCGGTCGAGACCTGCCCGTTGCTGTCGTTGCCCCAGGCCACGATCGAGCCGTCCGCACGCAGCGCGAGCCCGCCCGCCGAGACCTGGCGGCAGCCATATTCGAGCGGAGTCAGGGCGGGGTCGACCCCCTCACCCCACTCAACGATCGAGCCGTCATAGCGCAGCGCGGCGGAACGATTCCCGACTGCCGAGACCTGCAGGAAGTCCCATCCAGCAGGAGTATCAGCGACCTGGTTCTGGCCGTCAGATCCCCACGAGACGATGGTCCCGTCGGCACGCAGGGCCACGAAGTGGTGAGAACCTGCCGAGATCTGAAGGAAGCCCGTGCCGGGGGGGGTGTTCGAGATCACGCCGTAATGGTCGAGGCCCCAGGCCACGATCGATCCATCTGCGCGCAGAGCCGCGGAGTGAAACACCTGGCCTGCCACGACCTGCAGGTAGCCAGATCCAAGGGGAGTGTCCCCTACGGTGCCGAAGTCACTCCAACCCCACGACACGATGGAACCGTCCGCCCGCAAGGCGTGGCAGCGATCCTGTCCAGCTGCGACCTGGGTAAAGCCGGTCCCCGAGGGGGCATCATCGATCACGCCGGGGAAGGCGCTGTCCCCGCCCCACACCGCGATGGAGCCATCGACCCGCAGCGCAACGGAGTGCGCCCTGCCCGCTGCAACCTGGGTGTAGGCCCCGACGTGAGGAGTGCCGGTGACATTGCCAAGGTAGTCACTCCCCCACGCGAAGATGCTGCCCTGCTCAGGCACGGGCGGCGTGGGCGTGAAGCTGACCGAATCGACGGCCATCTGGATCTCAAACGGATCGTCATAGGAGAAGACCTGCCAGAAACCGCTGTCGAAGGCACTGACGGGGTACGTCCCGCCGATCAGATCGAGATCGAAGGAGTCCCACAGGCCTGACCCGGATGCTCTGAGGTTCATCACCACGTCGCCCAACACGGACGTACCCAGCGGCGACAGGCTGAGCGTGTCGTCTTGGACCCCGCTGCTCACTTCGCCGTCGTACATCCAGAGGTTGGGTTCGGTATCGGCAAACAGCGACACCATCTGGCCGTCGAGCATCAGGTAGGAGGAGCTGTAGTCGATGCCAAACTGCCAGCTACCGCCCGGCCCACCGGTGACGCCGGGAGTCACCAGTTCGAGGTGCAACAGGCTCGGCGCACCCACCGGGACGCCCGACAGCTCACCGCTCGCGAAGCTGTTGGACCAGACGCTCCCCACGACCTCGAAGGTCGACTGCGCCGCGGCCAACGGACTGACGAGGGCGATGGCGAGGCCGGCGATCGCGTGCTGCAGGATCTTCATGACATGTTCCTTGGGAGCGCGTGCGGGCAGCTTGAGCGCTGCCGGCTGAGTGGACTCAGGCGACCGTGAGTCGCACAGAGGGTGTGTTGGAGCAGCGAGGCTCGGGTCGCCAGGGACCCAGCAGGACCCTGGCCCAAGACGGGCCTCAGTGATCAGGAGGCCCGGGAGCCGGAGCCGATACAACAAAACCCGGGCGAGTCGCAGAATCCGCCGCCCTGGCGGGCGTCACTGCTCGTCGTCGTCCCTGCGTTGCAGGTAGCCCAGCGCCTCGAGCTGCTGGCGCAGGTCGGGGTCGAGGCTGCTGAAGTCCACCGGCTCGCCGTCGCGCGGGCGCACGGCCTGGGCCAGCTCGTGGAAGCCGTCCAGGATGCTGCGCAGGCGCGCCACGTCCTCCGGTCGCGCCGCGGCAAGATCGCTGTGCTCGGCCTCGGGCTGACTGAGATCGTAGAGGCGCACCTGCTCCTGGGTCAGGACCTCGCCCTCACGCGCCAGCTCCAGCACCAACTTGAGGTCGTGATCGCGCACGGCGCTGGTGCGCAAGCGGTGGTTGTCGAGCTCGAGCACCAGCGTGTCGCGCCCGGGCGGAGAGCTGCGCTGCGGTCCGAGCGGCGGCGCGATGGCCATGCGTGGATCGGCCTCCACCCCCACCACCGACAAGATCCAGGGCGCCACGTCCACCAGGCTCACGGCCTGCGTCTCGACCCTGCCCGCGGCGCCGCGCAGCGCCGCCGGCAGGCGCGCGATCAGCGGGACACGCGTGACCTCCTCGGTCAGCGACAGCCCGTGACCAAACTGGCTGTGCTCTCCAAACTCCTCGCCGTGATCACTGGTGACCACCACCAGCGTGTTGTCGGCCACACCGGCGCGCTCCAGGGCCGCCAGCACGCCGCCCACGAACTCATCGGCCATGCCCACGGTGGCGTCGTAGTACGGCATGTACTGCTCGTACACCGTCTGCTTGAGCGCCAGCTCGCCCGCGTTGAAGGCCCCGCGCTGCTTGTGGTTGAAAGGCTGCTCGTAGGCCGGGTCGGTGTCGTTGCCCAGCAGCCCGAGCTTGGCCATCCAGTCCTGGTCGGGCGCGTAGTTGTGCGCGATGTAAGTGTGCAGAAAGAGGAAGAACGGCGGGCCGTCGCCGTGGTCTTCGATCCAGCCCTGCACGGCGTCGCCGTTGTAGCGTTCCAACAGCTCGGCGCGAATGGGCGTGCGCTCCCAGCTCATGGTGCCGATCAGCTGCTGCCCGCGCACCGTGCGCGTGGCCCAGACCGGGTCGTTGTCGCTGTAGCGATCGAAGCCCGTGCCGAAGCCGTAGGAGGGCGACACGAAGCCGCCCCCGGTAAAGGCCGCTGTCTGCCAGCCGGCCCGCCCCAGCAGGTCCGCCAGGGCCGGCGAACGCTCGGGGTCCAGCGCGTCGGCCACATCCACCGCGCCGTGAAAGGCGGGATACTGACCGGTGAGCATGGAGCCGTGGCTGGGCAGGGTGTAGCTGCTGGTGGAGTAGGCCGACTCGTAGCGCAGCCCCTCGGCAGCCAGGGCGTCCAGGTGCGGGCTCCAGCTGGGAGCGGCGCCGTAGCAGCCCAGCCGATCGGGCCGCAGGGTGTCGAGGCTGATGAGCACCACGTTGGGGCGCTCGTCCTGGCCCAGCGTCAGCAGCGTGGGGTTGCCGAAGAACGCCAGCGGCGGGTCGTCGCCCGCGGCCTCGGTCGACAGCACCAGCCGGCGGGCGCCCGCGGGCAGGTCGATCAGCACGTCCTCCCAGGCCGGTTGCTCCAGCGAATCGGGCGCGCGCCGCGCCTCGGACAGCAGCTCGACGCCGTCCACCTGCACCCTGAACTCCACGCCGCCCTTCTGATTGGCGTCACGCGGCCTGAGCCCCAGGGACAGCTCCAGCCGACGCGGTCCGGCGCTGGGCAGCAGGTCCCACGCGAAGCTCGCCGGCGGGACGGCCAGCAGGGCCTTGCGCTCCTCGCGATCCAGCATCACGGCCACGGCGGCGCTGGACGCGGCCTCCTTCAAGCGGCTCACGCGATGCACAGCGCCGCCGGCGGCCACGTGATCCGCCAGCCCCACCTGATGCACGGACACCGAGTGAAACAGGTGCGTCTGGCTGGGATCGTTGAGCGGGCTGAGCAGGTAGATCACCAGGGCGACGGTGGACGGATCGGTGACGAAATCGGTGCGCAGGTCCACCGCCTCGCTGCCCAGCAGGGCCTTGACCACGTAGCTGGCGCGGCGGCGCGGGTCGAGCAGCTTGCCGATCTCCTCGCGCGTCAGCGTCTGCTCGGGATCGAAGGGCTCGGACAGCTCCAGCAGCACGGCCACGGCGCCCTCGGTGACACGCGTCTGGGGCCGCCCGGGCGACATGCGCATGCGCACCGACATGGCCTGACCGCCGCGCACGGGCGCGCCGTAGGCCATGGCCCGGGCCTGGCTGGCCGCCACCTTGAGCTGCCCCCCGCGGGGGCGGAACGGCGCAAAGCGAAACACGCCCTCGCGCGTCTCGTCCAGCGAGTGGAACAGCTGGCTGCCGTCGAAGGCCGCCTCGAACCACAGCTCGCCGCCGTCCTGGGCGGGGCTGCGGGTGGAGACCTCGACCGGCACCAGATCGCGCCACAGGCGCAGCACGCTGCTGACGTGGGTCGGCGCAGGGCTCGACTCGGGCACGGGCGCCTCGGGTGTGGGCGCGGTGTCCTCAGCACAGGCGCCGAGCGCCAGGACCAGCGCCGCGGCAAGGAAAGCTGCAGCAGCAGCGCGGAGATGAGCTCGGATCACGGGGACTCCTGGGCACGGCGTAGCCGACGAGAACTCCAGTACAACAGCATGACCGCGGACAGCAAACCGCCCGCTCCGGCCAGCCCGCCCAGGAGCAGCAGCGGCTCGCGGTAGCGCAGCTCCACCCGGGCGGTGCCGCCCTCGGCGACGGGGACAGCCAGGATGGCGTGGTCGGCTACCAGCACCGGCGCCGGCTGTCCGTCCACCAGGGCCTCCCAGCCGTGGTGGTAGCCCTCGGCCACCACCAACGCGCCGGCCGGCCCGGCGCCCAGCTCGAGCGTCAGCGCCCCGGGGCTCCAGGCGGCCACGCGCACCACCCGGGCCCCGAACGCGGCCCCCTCGGGCGAGGGCAGGCTGCCGGCGGGCACGGGGCCCAGCGGCGGCTCCTGTTCGAGCGCCACGCTCAGGATGGGATCGAACCCGGCCGCCGGATCGACCCAGGCGCCCGGCCCCAGCTCAGTCGGCGGCGAGACGAGCAGGTCGGTGGCGAACCACGCGTGGGGATGGGCCTCGGCATTGACCAAGACACGCAGCGCGCCCACCTGGGACGCCTGGCTCATGCCCGCCACCTCGAGCGCCGCGTCGGAGGTCAGCACCACGTCCACACCCAGCAGATCGACCAACGGCGACTGCAACTCCTCGGCGCTCGAGAAGCCGCCCACGTGGGAGCCGGAGATGGCCGTGCCGGGCGAGATGCTGGACAGCAGCTCCTGCGTGCGCCGGGGCACCATGGGCGCGTAGGCCTGAATGTCGGTCAGGCCGAAGCAGCCCGGGAAGTTGGGCCGCAGCCAGGGCGGGTCGTTGCCGTGGCGCAGCACCCGCGGGGGCACTAGGCTCTCACCGCGGGCCTCGTTCACCACCGCATGGATGGCCGCCACCACGGGCGGGACCGGCAGCTTGAGCGAGTAGGGGTCCCTGATGGCCCCGGCCACGTGGGCCGCACGCAGCAGCGGAAAGGCCGAGAACAAGAGCTCCGCCGCCAGCACCAGGGCCAGGATGTCGGGCGCGCGGCGCACCAGGCTGGTCCAGCCGCGTTCGGTGGCCTCGCTGCGCGGCCGGAACAAGATCACGCAGACCAGGGCCACCACCAGGGCCACCAGCGCCGAGCCCCCCGAACTGCTGGCCGCCTGACTGAAGTTCTCGATCGGGATGGGGATGCCCTCGAACACGTCGGCGGGCGTCTCGGTCTCCAGGCCGAAGCCGTGGGCCAGCTGAAGCGCCCAGCTGTCCAGGTCCTCCTGGGTGCCTGCCGAGGGCACGCCCAGCAGCAGCCACAGGCTCCACGCCGTGAGGCTGACGGCCGCCGCCCAGCTCACCACCGTCACGCGTAGCTGGCCGCGCGCCACCACGTCCACCCCGCCCGCGGCCAGCACCGCCAGCCCGGCCGTGGACAGCAGCAGCAGCCGCCGCGGATCGCCGTAGCGCAGGATCGGCAGCAGCCGCGATGCCGCCAGCAGCAGCGGCGGATACAGCAGCAGGGCGAACACCAACAGCACCAGCAGGGTCCAGGCCCGGGTGCTCCACTGACGCCCGAAGAGCATGGCCAGCAGGGCCAGCAACAGCCCCAGCACGCCGATGCCCATGGAGACCTCGGGTCGGTTGTTGAGCGCGGGCAGGACGGCGCCGTCCAGGTGCATGAGCGCCAGCGGGTGCAGTCCCGTGACCGCCGAGGAGGCCAGGTAGTCCGGTGCCACCAGGTGCGTCAGCAGCTCGGGTTCGAGGGCCTGGGAGGCCAGGGCAGCGTCGTCCGACTCGGTGCGGGCCGAGAGCTCGTGCATGTAGTCCCAGGTGGGCAGCAGCTGCGGCGCGGCCAGAGCCAGGGCCAGGGCCAGGGCGCCCAGGGCGGCGGAGCCCGTCTTGAGCGCGTGCTTGGGCCGGGACAGCATGCGCGCCAGCTCCATCCAGCCGGCCACCCCTGCCACCAACATGGCCACCTGCGGGAAGCCCGCCAGGAACGACAAGCCCAGGGCCGCTCCAGCGGCCACGTAGCAGCGCGCCCGGCCGCTGAGCGCGCCGAGTTCCAGGCCCCACAGCACCCAGGGCAGCCACACCGCCGCCCCCACGGCAGGAAACGAGTGCAGCCGCGCCGTGATCCAGGCCGAGAGCGCAAACGCCAGGGCGCCCACCAGCGCCGCGCCGGCGGAGCGCTGCAGCGAGCGCAGGTAGAGCAGCATGCCCGCGCCCGCCAGCATCAGGTGCACCCAGGCCAGCAGGCCCAGCCCCTTGGTACCCACCAGCAGCGGGATCCAGGCCGGTGGGTACAGCACCGAGTAGTGCACCTCCGCCAGGTGCGGCACGCCCAGGGCCTGGGTCGGGTCCCAGAGCGGCAGCTCGCCTCGCTCCAGGGACCGCCGGGTGGTGGCCAGCCCCGGGATCAGCAGGTGGTCCACGTCCGACATGCTCCAGTTGGGAGCCGGGTGGCGCGCCAGATCCACATCGCCCGGGCGTCCCTCGCGCCAGGCCGGGAAGTCGTCCGGCATGAGCGGAAGCAGGGCGTTACCGGGCACGAGCGACTCGGCGGTGAGCAGCCCCGCCGCGAGGGCGATGACCAACCAGGCAAAGAGCAGTCCCGAGCGCGTCACGGTGATTCTCGTCAGGACGTCCTGCCACGCGCGTCGGTGCGCGCGGCTCCCGGTCGTCCAGGGTCAACTTATCCTCTATCGGCCCCAGCAAGATCCCCCTAGAATCCCCGTCCTGCTGCCCGCCCCAGCCCGCTGGCCCGTTCCATGGAAGACGCCGTCTACCGGGAGTTCCTCGAACTGGAGGCGGACCACTGGTGGTTCCAGGGCCGGCGCACCCTCTTCATCTCGCTGCTCGATCGCTTCATGGGGCGCCAAGCGGGGGGCCCGCGCCTGCTGATGGACCTCGGCTGCGGGGTCGGCGGCATGCTCGGGCCCATGGCCGAGTACGGCAAGGTGATCGGCACCGATGTCACCTGGCAGGGGCTCAAGCACTGCGCCGAGCGCGGCTTCCCGCGCCTGCTGGCCAGCCACGGCACCCACGGCCCCCTGCGCGACAACAGCCTCGACTGCATCACCGCCTTCGACGCGCTCGAGCACATCGAGGACGACGTGGGCTCCATGGCCGAGATCTACCGCATGCTCAAGCCGGGCGGCGTGTTCATCGCGTCCGGGCCCGCGTACCAGTTCCTGTTCGCGCAGCAGGACCGCATCACCCATCACTTCCGGCGTTACACCCTGGGCGAGATGACCGGCAAGGCGCGCTCGGTGGGCTTCGGGATCGAGAAGGCCAGCTACATCAACTTCTGGCTGTTCCCGTTGATCCTGCCGGTGGTGCTGCTGTTCAAGCTGGTGCAGGCCGTCAGCCAGCCCTCGGATGACACGGCCGGCAGCAACGTGGGCGTGGGCATCCCAGGCTGGGTCAACGCCTGCCTGGCGGCCATCTTCAAGAGCGAGGCCGCGGTGCTGCGCGTCGCCAGCGTGCCGGCGGGACACTCCCTGATCATGGTGGCGCGCAAGCCCGCTGAGGGCTGACCCCGTGCGCGTCCTGTTCGTCTACAACGAGGTCGAGAGCCTGGGGCTGCAGTACCTCTCGTCGGCCCTGCGCCACGCGGGCCACGAGACGGGGCTGGTGTTCGACCCGCGCCTGTTCGACTTCTTCCGGCGCGAGTACAGCAATCGTCTGGCCGCGCGCCTGTTCTCGTTCCGCCGTGAGCTGATGCAGCGCATCGAGCAGTTTGAGCCGGACGTGGTGGGCTTCCAGGTGCTCACGGCCAACGCCGGCTGGTGTCAGGGCTGGGCGCGGGAGATCCGGCGGCGCCTGCCCGGCGTGACCATCGTGGCCGGGGGCTACCACGCCACGGCCAGCGCCGAGGTCGTGCTGCGCAGCGGCCCCTACGATTGGATCCTGCGCGGCGAGGCCGAGGACGCCCTGGTGGAGCTGGTGGGCAGCCTGGAGGACGCGCGCGAAACGAGCGCGCCGGTGGACACGTCCATCCCCAACCTGGCTTACCTCGACCACGAGCAGCGCTTCGTCGAGAACCCGCTGCGCCCCTACGAGCAGGACCTCGACCGCTTCCACGACCCGGACAAGGAGCTGTTCTGGCAGCTCGGCCCGCCCTTCACCGTGGGACACCTGGTGCAGTGGCGCCGCGGCTGCCCCTGGGGCTGCACGTTCTGCGGCAACAACACCTACCGGCGCATCTACTACCCGGGCCGCAAGGACTACATGTACACGCGCTCGTTCCTGCGCAGCCGCTCGGTGGACTCGGTGCTGGCGGAGCTCAGGCGCGTCAAGGCCAACTACGCGCCGCAGATCATGCGCATCAATGACGACGACATCTGCGCCGATGAGCCCTGGCTCAAGCAGCTGGCCGAGCGCATGACGGACGCCGAGCGCGTGCCCTTCAAGTGCTTCGCCATCCCCAACAACATCAACGAACGCACCGTCGTCTATCTCAAGCAGATCGGCTGCGCCCAGATCCAGATGGGCGTGCAGTCGCTCAACGCCGACATCCGCAAGCTGATCGGGCGCCCCAACAGCGACGAGCAGATCGCGCGCGCCATCGACCTCTGCCGGCAGCACGAGATCGGCCTGTTCGTCGATCAGATCTTCGGCCTGCCGGGGGAGACCGAGGACGACTGCAAGCAGCTGGAGCGCTTCTACAGCGAGCACCGCCCCGACTGCGTCAGCGTGTACTGGCTCGACATCTGGGCCGGCGCCGACATGCTGCAGCAGGCCGTCGACTCGGGCACCATCAGCGAGAGCCAGGCGCAGATCATCCGTAGCACCAGCGAGCCGGGCGACATCTCCACCCGGCGCAACTACCACAACCGCTTCGCGCGGCCCTACGCCACGCGGCTCGAGGTGCACAACAGCTACTCGCCTGGCTTCGCGCGCCTGCTGCTGAAGAGCGGCCTGTGGCGCGTCTGGGGCGCGCTCAATCTGTTCCGCTTCACGCGCGTCTGGTACGCATGGAAGCACGCGCGTCAGCTCGACCGCTGGCCCGCGGCGCGCGAGGGCTACGACCTGAGCTGGGCCCGCTTCCCGCGCTTCTTCCAGCACTTCATGGGCCTGCGCATCAAGAGCTGGTTCTCGCGCAGGAACCCGCTGCCGCTGGTGGCCCTGGCGCCCGTGGGCCCCGCGCGACGGCAACGCACACGCGCCGAGCGCGGGGCGCAGACACCGCACGTCCCCGCCGAGCAGCTCGTGCCCCAGGCGCACACGCCGCCCGGCCACCACGCCGCGTGAGGCGATCGGCCCGCGGGCCTGGTGCCAGGGCCCTCTGCCGGCATCCGACGTCCGCTCGGTCGCACCCGGTGCTCCTGCCCTTGCGACCCGGGCCTGCGCGACGTGTCCGTCGACCGGCCACCGATTCAGGCCGGCACCGAGTCCGCCAGCTCGCGGTACAGCGTCTCGGCCAGGTGCACGTAGTCGTCGGAGGCGGCCTGCTGGTTGCGCAGCTGCTCGGGCGAGGACTGGCCGCGTTCGCGCTCCGCCGCCAGCAGGTCGGCCACCTGACGCGCCGCCGCCTCGACCCGCGCCAGCCCCGCCCGCGCCCGCACGCTGGTGGCCGCGTCCAGCCGCAGCAAGCGGTGCCGGCCCGCGCCGCTGTCATCGCGCAACCACAGGCGCAACAGGCCGGAGGCGCCCGGCTCCTCGATCAACAGACCCGGCCCCCACTGGTGCACGGGCGCGAAGGACTCCAGCGCCAGGATCCACTCCGACTCGCCCAGCGGGCGCCAGCTGCCCGGGGGCATATCGTCGTCCAGCAACCCGAGCGGATCGTTCACAAGCCTCGCCCCGACCGGCGCGCGCACGAACTGCGCGCCAGCTGCTCGGTGTCCACCGAGTTGGCGAGGCTCACCACACGACCTCGCTCTTGAACATGCGCGTGCCGTCCGCGTCGGTGCTGGCGTAGCGGAACGCGCCGGTGGTGCAGCAGCCCGCCACGCCGCCGGTCGTGTCCAGCGCCAGAAAGGCCACCTGCTGGCGCTGCCCGGCGCGCTTGCCGTTCTCGGCCACGCGCGCGGTGATCTCGCGGCAGGCCTCGGCCGCGCTGGCGCCGCGGCGCATGGCCTCCACCACCGCGAACGAGCCGCACACGCGCATGGCCTCCTCGCCCACACCGGTGCTGACGCAGGCGCCGGCGCGGTCGTCGCAGTAGGCGCCCGCGCCGATCAGGGGTGAGTCGCCCACCGCCCGAGCAGGACCACGACACCATCGGACAGATCGTGCTGCACGAGGGCCGCTTCGGCGTGGCCGTCAGCACCAGCGGGCGCGC
>Ga0164313_10001988_pt1 | contig 18335 bp, 14 predicted proteins | sample GuaBasSedimGuay4_FD_113735 | JGI IMG/M metagenome (GOLD analysis project Ga0164313, IMG submission 113735) | Subseafloor sediment microbial communities from Guaymas Basin, Gulf of California, Mexico - Guay4, Core 4569-4, 0-3 cm | ecosystem: Environmental > Aquatic > Marine > Hydrothermal vents...
AGCCGACAGGACGTCGGCGACAGAGCGGGCCAAGGATGGCCTTGAAGCGTGTCTCAGAGGGCAGGTACCCCGTGTCGCCGCGGACCGCATGGCACCAGACTTAAGGAATCGCAAGCAGCAAAGCTGCTCTCTCCTACAAGCCCCCTATGTCTCCGCGGATCGGCTGTCACCTGTCGAAAAGAACCCAACACAGAATTAATCTACAATCATGCACACCCAAAAGGAGTGACGTGCCATGACTGCCAGACGAGGATTCATATTTCTAAGCGCCACGATGCTGATACTGTTGGCAGTCTGGACAACCGTATGGCCACCGGCGGCCTGGCTTTTTATTGTTTTATGGCCGGTCATTATCCTGGGCATCTACGACATGACCCAGCGCAAACATACTATTTTGCGTTTATATCCGGTCGTCGGTCATTTCCGCTTTATGTTCGAATCGGTACGTGAGGAAATTCAACAGTACTTTGTGGAATCAGACGTTGATGGTCGGCCGATTCCGCGGGAGTTTCGTGCCCTGGTTTATCAACGGGCCAAGGGTGACAGGGATACCCGTCCATTTGGAACAGTTTTTGATCTTTATCGTGATGGTTGTGAGTGGATCAATCATTCACTGGCACCAAAAGAAATTGCTGACCACGATCCAAGGATTGTGTTCGGGGTAAAAAACTGCAAACAACCGTATTCAGCAGCGCCCCTCAATATTTCCGCAATGAGTTTTGGCGCCCTGAGCAAGAATGCCATTATGGCCCTGAATAAAGGCGCAAAACTGGGTGGCTTTGCTCACAATACCGGCGAAGGCGGGTTAAGTCCTTATCACCTTAAGCATGGCGGGGATATTATCTGGCAAATTGGCACGGGCTACTTTGGTTGTCGTACAACAGACGGTGGTTTTGATGCTGAGAAATTTACAAAGTCAGCAAACTTGCCGGTCGTCAAGATGATCGAAATCAAACTTTCCCAGGGGGCCAAACCGGGTCATGGCGGGATTCTTCCAGCGGCCAAGCTGACTGAAGAGATTGCCGCCATCCGGCATGTGCCCATGGGGCAGGATGTAATTTCACCTCCGGCACATACCAGCTTTGATTCACCGCTTGGCCTGTTGCAGTTTGTGGCCCAATTACGTGAGTTATCAGGTGGTAAACCCGTTGGCTTTAAACTGTGCATTGGCAGCAAAGCCGAGTTCCTGGCGATCTGTAAGGCGATGCTGGAATCCGGTATTACACCTGATTTTATTACCATTGATGGTTCGGAAGGCGGCACCGGTGCAGCCCCTGTTGAACTGACGAATTCCGTCGGTACGCCATTGCGGGATGCATTGGTTTTTGTAAACCGCGCATTGATTGGTATTGGTCTGCGTGCTGACATTCGCCTGATCGCCTCGGGTAAAGCAATCTCTGCATTTCATGTAATCAGGTTGTTGGCTCTGGGTGCGGATACTGTTAATTCAGCGCGTGCAATGATGTTTGCATTAGGCTGCATTCAATCCCGAAGCTGTAATACCGACAAATGCCCAACGGGTGTTGCCACACAGGATCCGACACGTAGCAGGGCACTGGATGTCGATTACAAGAGCCAGCGCGTCTATCACTACCAAAGTGAAATGGTCGCAAACTTATTAGAAGTACTGGCTGTCGCCGGGTTGGAGAGGCTTGAAGATTTGCGTCCCCACCATATCAACCACCGTGTGGGTGGCACCGTGGTCAGGAATTACGATGAAATGTATCCAACTATCCCGGTGGCTTGTCTTCTGTCAGAAGCTACCATTCCGGAGCAGTGGCAAGCGCACTGGGATCTGGCAAACGCACATGCCTGGTAACAGACCGTCTATACTGATTGATATGAAAAAGATGCTTGCCCGAATGTTGCTGATAGCCATGGTGTCATTGTTCAGCTCAGTTCATGCCGATGAAACTCAACCGGCAGACCAACAGTTGGAAGATGAATTGGGGTTTGTCACAGAGACGCCCGGTGCCGAAGAACTGCAGGGTGCTGAAGAGTTACCCCTGGAGCTTGACGCGATTAGTGTGGAAGGTGTGGGGCTGAATTATTCGCAGGAAGTCGCGCTCCGCATTGTTCGTCAGGCTTACAATGCCCCGCGCAGTGAACGGCATGAGGATATCGACAACTGGATTTGCTGGTTAAGCGCACCGACGGGTAGCCACTTCAAGCATTTGAATTGTGCCCGCAATGGTGACCTTTGGTCATTGCGTCCGCGGAATATTGGCGGAAGGCTTGTGGCGGGCATTCCCATAGCAGGTTATGGGAAAATCTTTACCAGCGAGCACCCGGCGAACCGTAGAAAACTGGAAAATGCCATGGCGGCATTGCCAGGATCAAGTGATTTTGACCGGGAGTTCCTCGGTAAGGTCATGGCCGGTCAGCAGCCAGACCGGGATATTCCTGATGATGAAGAACTCAACCAGTTTGCCGCCGCCTGGGTGGAGCTTGGCAAGATGCAAAAATCCGGCAGGCCGGAGGGCGAACAAATTGCAGTTATCGAAAACTCCGGCTTAAGTCTTACGCGTTACAACCGCATTGCTGAACTCACCGAAACCTACCAAAGCGTTGAAAATCAGGTTGACGAACTGATCAAAAAGCTTCAGTAATTCAGTCGAGTCATCAGAATTATGAAACAAGTCGTCTTTATTGCTCTTTGCCTGGTTCTGTCTGCGTGTTCTGTCACAAAGGAGCAGGGTGGCACGGCATCACTTGCTGCATGCCAGGTCATTTACGATGCGGGCAGTAGCGGTACACGGCTTTCTATTTACCAGCAGACCTCAGCCGGGTGGGTAAAACATAGAGGGCCAAGAAATTCCGCGCTGGCGGATCCGGTTCGTGGTAATCGCAAAAAAACCATGGCGGATGCAGAAGCGTTAACCGATTCAATCGTTGCGGCATTGGCTGATATTCGCGGTGATGGACCTCTGAATAAAAATGGTGATCCCAAGTGGTTGGCTTTTGACTGGCAATCACAATGTCGTTTCGACTCGGTGGCTGTTTATGCAACTGCTGGTATGCGTTTGGCTGAAAAGTCGAACCCGGCCGATTCTGAATATTTGTGGGAAATGTTGAATCGAAAACTGAGTGCTGCCCTTGGCATGGCCGTTACCACTCGCACATTAACAGGATTTGAAGAGGGCTTGTTTGCCTGGCTAGCCGCCCGTGAAACGCAGCAAGACGAGCATTTTGGCATAGCGGAAATGGGCGGTGCTTCGGCTCAAATCAGTTTTCCTTGCGCTGAGTGCGAAGCGGCCAGGCAGGTCAAAGTGCAGGGGTCGGGATTAGCCATGGTCAGTTATTCTTTTCTGGGTATGGGCCAGGATGAGGCATGGAAGCGCCAGCCTGATCACTCGCAGTGTAAACGAGGTGTTGGTTTAAATAATTCAGGCTGGTTGGTAGCAGACTGCTCCGACGATATTGATATTCCTGACCTGATTGGCCGGCAGGTGAGGGGATATGTGGAACAGGCTGACGTTCACCGCTGGTTGCTGGCAGGTGCTTTCGGTTATTCCAGGTCGACTGATATTGATGATTTTTGCCGGGGTAATCTTGACAGTGGTTACAGGCCAAAAACTTCGTGTTTCCGTGCTGTCTACCAACCGTATTTCCTGAACTCCCTGGGTGTGCCTATGGGCTCGCAGTTAAGTGGTGCCGACTGGACACTGGGAGCTGCGATATGCACTGTCAACGATTGTCTTGCAAAAGCCGGACCACCGGAATGCCAGTGGTCCGCTTATGGATGTATGGAGTAAATACCCGACAGGCTGCTGGTGCTCCTTCCATGTGATAATTACGGATACAGTTGGCTTGTCAGTGTTCATGGCAAGGCGCACTTCGCAGGTAATGGCCTTAGTCCTTGGCAAGAGGTGCAACGAAGTCCATGGGCACTGACAAGTCAACCCGAAGGGCGCTTCTGTGGGCTTCCGCCGCTGCGTTGCAGCACTTGTAAAGGACTAGCCATTCACTACGCACTGCAGCCTTGCTGCGAAACCCCACAGGAGCGCTGGATCCGCAATTATCACATGGAAGGAGCACTAGCCGTCTTTAGGTGTTTCAACTTCCCCTTTAACATCGTGAGAGTAGATCGAACCGCTGCCATCAGCCAGAACACGGAAATCTCCGCCAACCGATTTGACTGAAATGTCGCCCGAGCTATCTTTTTTAACCAGCACCGTGCCATCAATATCAGTGGCGCGAATGTCTCCGGAGCTATCAGCCTCAATGGTGAAGTTGCCGGCTACCTGTTCGACTTCGATATCACCGGACGAGTCGCGTATCGATACGTCAGCGTTAACCTGTTCGACTTCGATATCACCGGATGAATCCTTGATGGATAAGGGACCTGTTGCATCCACTATTTCGATATCACCCGAACTGTCCTGTAGTTCCATTGCCGCGATATGCCTGAAGGAGGCATCACCGCTGCTGTCTTTGACTTCCAGCGCGATATCCCGGGGAAGTTTGATTTCAAGATCGAGCGTTGCGTAATTGTTGCCCATCAAGGACCAACCACCTGAACTGTCTGGCAGGTTTACTATAATGTGGGCCTGTTTACCCGACATGGTTTTAATTTCAGCATCATCCAGCCAGGCTTGCTTTGATACACAGACTTTGCCGTGGATGACGGCTTTGTCAGAGCCTGAAACTCCCTGGACGTCCAGATCACCGGCCGCGGCCGTAATCAGCAGCACGTCGCTGTCTGACAGGTCCAGGGTCAGATCAATTTCTTTTTCATATTTACACCAGTCGGCCGAAGCATCAGTGCTGAACTGATACATAAGCAAGATGGCCAGCAGACTGGCCCAGAATCGAATTGGGAATGCCATGGATGTTCTCATTGTCCTCTCTCTCCATAAATTCACATGAGTATCGGGTATGTTTAATGCAAGAATAAGGCCATTGTGAAAACAGGCCGTTAAAATGGTGTCTTTATTGCATTTCCAGCTTTAAGACGTGAGCTGTTCTGAAAAGGTTACGAGTGAATTTGGTTTTGTAAACCTGCATTGGGCGAATTTAGCCAGCCAGAAAGATATGGTTAGGAATAAATGCGGAATTGAGATGGGCCGGATATCAGGCAAAAATCGACAAGTCCTGATGCAGGCACGTTATCCGGGCCGGGGTGCGGCCCCGGAATTCACCGTCCGGCGCCATTAGCATGCCAGTGGGTGAGTGTATGGTGATCTGTGATGCCTTATGAACGGTAATCTCAGCATGCTCAACATGCCCGCCGTGGTAGATGGTCGGAAACAGCCGTAACAAGCGGTGACGTGGTAGCTTCCGCAACAATGTAACATCCAGAAGACCGTCATCGATGACAGCGCCGGGCGCAATCAGGAAGTGCGTACCGGTATATTGTGTATTGGAGATCGTGGTGAAAATATTTTCCTGGCGGATTTCCTTACCATCAAGCTCGATCACCAGAGGATAACTTTTGAGCCTTAATGCCTGCCACAAGGTAGCGATTGTATAAGCGGCATTGCCAATGAACTTGAGGTTCTTAGCTGTCCGGCCGGCATCAACCGAGAATCCCATGTGGGTGACATTAAGAAAATGATATTCAACATCAGTACATTTCACATGACCGACATCTACCAGTCGTGTACGTCCTTTAAGCAATATATCGATAGCTGCAGACCAGTCAAAAGGCTGTAAATCAAGATCGCGCGCGAAGGCGTTTCCCGTACCTACAGGTAGTAAACCAAGTGGGACCCGGTTGAGTTTTTGGTGTTGATAAAGGCCATTGAGAACTTCAAACATGGTTCCATCTCCACCGGCAGCGACAACGCCGTCATAGGCGGTCAGATCGGTGCCTGCGACCAGTTCGCTGCCATGGCCCGGGTGAGTGGTCAATTTTATATCAGCTTGAATACCTGAACTCAGCATTCGCATTTCAATTTCTGGCAGTCTTTTTATCGAACGGCCATGGGCTGCGTTAGGATTAAATATGACTAACAACCTCAATTGAAGCGCTCCTTTTGCTCTCTAAATCAACAATATTCTATTGTACTGGTGCTTCAAGCCACAGATGACACGCATTTTTTGGTATCCTAGGTGCTACGAACTGGAAGGAACCAGGATTCTATAATTGCAATGACAGCAATGAAAACACGTTTCAGCCGAAAATTGCACATGGCTTTTGGAGCCATGCTGGCGATAACGCTGGCACTTGCATGGTACTTTTATGACAGCGTGCAATGGTTCGAATATGACGTACAACGTATAGCACTGGCCAACTCCGTACTCAATGGCAATCGCGCACTATCAGCGCAAACTGAACTGAAACTTAAGCTCATCCGGGAAAGTGCGGCAGCCGGTTCTGTTGAGGAAACTCTGCAGTGGCAGGAAAATATCAGCGCATTGCGTGTAAGTATTGAGGAGATACGGCAGGCATATGTCGATGGAAACCTTCTGCGGCATGCAGAGGCTGATAGCCTCGAATTAGCTGATCTCGATGAAATGGAGACCCTGGTTGAGACCATCATCAGTTCGGGGGAAGTGATCCGGTTGGCGCTCGAAGCGCCGGATACAGAGGTATCCAATACCGAATTAATCACCGAAGTGGTCGATGCCGAGCTCGATAAATTGCGTACTGAAGGCACGGCGGAATTGTTTCGGATCATGATGGCTGAGACCCTGGCAGCCAATATCAAAGAAGTTTCTGACGCTAATTGGGAAGCAACCACACTTTCACGCTATATCACCGGCGTACTACCGTTGTTTATGCTGGCGCTGGTAAGTCTGACAGGTCTGATTGTGTGGGTTTTTTCCCGCAGCCTGACACGCTCAGTCACCGTATTGCACAATGGTGTGTGGGCATTTACCAATGGAGATATGACACACCGTATTCCCGAGCTCAAGGAACGGGAGTTTGAATTGCTTGGCGATGCCTTCAATACCATGGCACGGGAACTGGCAGGTCACCGGACTCGAATGCATGATTCCAACGTCCAGCTTGAAGCCGTTGTTGACGAGCGAACACGCGCACTGAAGAGCAGTAACGATATGCTTGCGTTGGTGGACGAAAACCGGCGCAAATTACTGGCTGATATCAGTCATGAATTTCGTACACCGTTAACCGTAATACGCGGCGAAGCGGAAATTGCCATGCGTGGCAAAGCTAAAACGAAAGCTGAGTATCTCGAATCACTGGGGCGGATCATTGAACAATCTGACCAGGCGACACGCCTGGTTGACGACTTGCTGTTTATGGCAAGGGCTGATGCAGGCGAGCCGCGATTGAAGGTTCGACCGGTTTCTGTAGACAGTTTACTGGGTCCTGTTTGTAATGACTTCACCGCCAAGGCGGAAAAACGAAAGGTTAGTCTGAAGCAGTCATTCGGTGACGAGAATGCAGTGGTCATGGGTGATCCTGGCCGCTTACGTCAGGTATTTGCCATCCTGGTCGATAACGCCCTGCAATATTCGATGAAGGGTGGCACGGTGGAGGTAAGCCTTGAACGAAATCAGTCAGGGGTGGTTGTAACCGTACGCGATGAGGGTATAGGTTTGACCAAAGAGGAAGCTCAGCAAGCCTTCCAACGTTTCTTCCGTGGTGGTCATGCCCAGGGGCATGCACGTGGCACTGGCCTGGGTTTGCCGGTCGCCAAAGCCATTGTGGAGGCGCACAAAGGCAGCATTACATTGCAGGGCAAACCTGGTAAAGGGGCGCTGGCAACCGTTACTTTGCCCGCTGAAGACAAATTAAAGGCAGTAGCATGAGAATTCTGATAGTCGAAGATGAAACACGAATTGCGGACTTCCTGGATCGGGGTTTACGCGCCGAGGGCCATTTCTGCGTAATAGCCAACGATGGTGAATCCGGCCTGTCATTGGCTCTGGAGGGTGATTTTGACTTGCTGCTGCTGGATTTGATGTTACCCGGTATCCATGGGCACGAAGTGTGTCAGCAACTGAGGATGAACAAGGTCAATACACCATTGATCATTCTGTCAGCCATGGATAGCCTGGAGGATGTCATTGCTGGTTTGCGTATGGGGGCGGATGATTATCTGACCAAACCGTTTTCATTTGAGGAGTTACTTGCCAGAATTGAGACGATCATGCGTAGAAATACAGAAATTGAAGGCGAAGAAGAGATCATCAAAGCCGGTCCGCTGGCGTTTGATCGTCAGTCTCTGCGGTTTTCAGTTGCCGGTACTGAAATGAAAATGACAGCCAAGGAGCTCGCTATCATTGAATTGTTGATGACCAATCCTGGTACCCTTTTCAGCAGGGAGCGCATACTGAGTAATGTCTGGGGTCTGAATATGGATCCACTCACGAATGTTGTTGATGTATATATTGGAAAGCTTCGAAAGAAAATTGATAGCGATGGTGGCAGTTCCATGATCGAAACGGTCAGGGGGCTGGGTTACCGACTGAATATTGATGATTAAAGTCGTTTTTCATGCACTAAAATACCATGATTATAGTTAATGTAAAGAAGTAGGTAATTACTATAATATATTGATATTACATAGTTAGTTATCTGTATTTCCCCCGCATAAACGCCACGTTCAACCTGATCTTTCATTCTAAATTTAATCTGTCTTCATGTTTGTTTCAATACCTGTTTAGCAAGGTGGTCTACTATTAGACCGTGATCTTTGCTTTACCCCATTCAGTTCATCCCTTGCTGACTCCCAGGGAAAATAAAGATCCGGATAGACTCTGATTGCCGAAACCAGGATTTCATCGGGTGGCGAAGAAACCAGGGGGAATGGCAAGCAGCAGGCTGGTAGATAGGCCATAACCGAATGGCTGAGGGTTGCAAGGATGCAACCAACAAAAATTCGGGGCTTTTCTAACCAGTCGGAGTGAGTATCATCACCGCCCTTGCATGGATGTTGGGGCGGTGATTATTTTTTTGGAGCGGATCTGGTGCACGGACGCACTTCACTTCCCGCCAACGCACTTTACTTCCTGATATCATATCTCAAATGACTATTTCCCAGTACCGCCTCGGCCTGGTAGCTTTGCTCGCCATAAACAACTGTGGCCGGTGAGAAATTTAGTCTGGTTGGCAATGGCTGAACTTCCAGTTTCATTTTCCCGGAGAAAAACTCTGCCTCATCTCCAGCGATAACCTGCTCAACGTCTTCGACCGTCAAACCGATTCCGCAATTGGCCAGTAATTGAGGGTTGTTGACGAAAACCGACTCCAGTGGGGGCGGTGTCATTGTGAGCGGCATGGCAAAACCGGACCATGTGGCCGTCAGAGCGCTCTCACCTGCATCGATGTTAGTCAGTATGCTGTTGGGTATGGACTCGGCGACAGCGCGACTGGAGAAGGGTTTGCTCCAGGCTTTGATACAGACCTGCAATGGTTTTGGAATGTCATTGGGGCTGAATTTCAGGTTACCGCTTACTTCAAGATCTGATTTCAATGCCATGTCCAGTTTCAGACGGGAAAAATCCTCCTCAATCCTGAACCTGGAAAACACTGCACTAAGTTGACCACGGGTCTTTGTATCTGCATTGATGCCGGCAAGTACCGTTCCTGGCGGTAAGGCTTCAATACCGGTTTTAACGAGTTCACAGGTGGAGGTTTCAATGCCAGATTCAATTTCACAGCTACGCGCTGCCTGGGCATTAAATTTCTCACAATCCCTGTTCTCGGCTTCGACATTGGCAATACAGGCAGTGCGGTCTGCATCATATTTGGCATTCTGTCGATTGCGTGCAGCCTCGCATATTGGATCAACGGCTTCGCTGATACAACGATTGTTCAACGGGTTATAGAACAGGCAGGAAGAACAATCGCGTGTATCCCGGAGTCGCTTGCATTGCGTTACTGTTGCCGTACAGGCACGCGGCGCAACCAGGCAATCCCGTTGTTCGCAAATAATACCCATACTGTCAAACGGTTGAATCTCAGCTGCAAATTGTAACTTTGATAAGTCATCCTTGTTAAAGTTTGCTTCAATTTGCAAGTCTGCCAGGGATGCCTTGAATACTTTCTGCAAAAATGTACGTCTGATTTGTATCAGGGCAATTTCAGGTTTTTCTTCACTGATAGAAAAGTTGCTGATCCTGGCATTAAATACCCTTTCGAGTGCGGAATAAGTCGGTGTATCAACTGCCTCGTCAGATTCCGGACCCGCCGTTGAAGTGTTCAGGCTGCGAACGGATTGAGAATGGAGAATACAACCCGATTCTTTTTCTACAACCAGGACCTTCCAATGTGTTGCCCTGGAGTTTTCAGCATCCGATGCAGACCATGTTCTCCAGCGCTCGCTGGGTCCGATCTCCAGTTCTTTCACGGCCAGTGGCAAACCATCTGCAAACCAGTAATGAATAATTGTCATGGGCCGTTTGGCTCCGGAAATTTCCGAATAGAAATACCGCAGGTTCTCCCGGTCGGTCATATTGCTGGCAATACCCACGGGTTCACGTGAAGTAATCTTGTTTGCAAATACGGCACGGGAAACCACAATATCAGCAGGACAGGTGGATAAATCAGAAATGAAATTCATATCCAACGCGATGGTTGTGACGTTAGGCTCAATAAGTATTGCATTGCCGGCAACGACGAACATTCCTTTGAGCTGTTGAAGATTACTGGCAGTTGCATTGCCCAGACCTGGCAACGATGTACCTACCGCCACCTCCGCCAACGGGATAGCGTCCAGCGGTATCGCATTATGGTTATGAACCATCAGTGTGCCTGATATCTCGTCATTCAGGCGTTGTAACACCTGGAGGTTTAATTCCGGGATAGCCTCTGAGTATGACCCGTTTTCGAAGGAGAAATTGGTAGAGCTTATGTCTAATTGATTAAATATCGGATACCAAACCAGGTGGTTGTTACTGTAATCCAGCAAAATATCACCACTGACTGAAGCACTGATTACCGTTCCGGTGTTGTCTGCAATATCAACGGTGGCTAGCAGCTTGATAAATTGCTGGCCAAAGTCGATTTTAAGTTTACGGAAATAGAAATTCCCCGTCGTTGCCGCTTGCGCTATCAATCCTGTAGATATCTGTTGTTTGAGTTGTTGATTATTCAACTTGATCAGCGCGTCGATTTCTTCCAGCTCAAGCAAGTCGAGCTCGGCACTGGCGATACGTTGCTTCTGGGTCAATGTCTGCTGGGTATCAGTTGTGCCGGAGGAGGGCGCCATTGCACAGGCAAACAATAATTGCGTGGCAATTACAAGACAAATAAGACGTGTCAGTATGCCGGACATGTTTTACCCAGTTGTTGCCGGCACAGGCTGCGGCCGGTCTTGCCACCGATTTTCAATAGATATTGCCCCACAAATGATGTCGCACCCAACGAAAGGCTTGAACGACCATTGTGATTTGTGACAGGTTTAAAATCAAATCATATTAGGTCGTATTTTCATCCATGGATCTACTTCCACCCACAAGCAGCGATGACCAGTACCCATTTGCACTTTACTTCGGTTCCATAGCGGGTGATCCAGCCGAACTCGGGTGTGATGGTATCCCAGAAGCGCTGCAGGTTGCCCCTGATGCCCGGATCGTAGGCGAAGTAGACCAGGCCGGGGGTGTACTCAAAAGGCAGTTCCTGCATCGGCTGGTTTAAGATAGTGGCCAGGTTATCCTTTTCCGGGTAGTGGAATTCTTGTTGTTTTTCAACATTATATCGTGCAATCGGTTTGCCAAACAGCTGGTCTGCGGCCGACTCCTCGGTGATGAACTGACTGCTGAGAATGGTATGTGTGAGTCTGCGCTTTTCTGCCTTGCTCATGAGTTCAGGGTCGTGTTCATTCGGAACCAATGTCGTTGCAGGCGGTGTTGCTGCGGCAACTTCCGGCTGTTTTTTAGCCGGTGGTGCCGGTACCTCCTGAGCCATCGGTGTTGGTAAAAGGGCGGGTGAAGGAGGCGGTTCCGGTGTGACCGGAAGAATGTCATCAGCCACAGGTGGTGGTTCAGGTTTGACTATTTGCAGTTCAATCAGAGCCACAGAAGGAGCCGGTTCAGTTTTCGGGCCGGATAGCGGCAGTAACAGGATCAAGGCATGCAAGCCCAGCGCGATAAGGAGCGCCAGCCAGATACCGGGGTTGGTACGGCCGTAATTTGCGGACGTGTGACTGGTGCTCAAAAATGTGTTCCCCATACCTGCATAATACTTGCCTGGCGTTAAGCAAAAGTTAATGCAGACAGGACGAATTATACACTTGTCTGTGATAGCCTTGAACTCTGCGGAACGGTTGTGGGGAACAAATAGATGAAGCGCTCTGAATACTCGATAATCAGGTTCAAATCAAGGCTTGGTACCTTGCTGTCAATGTTCGTTTTGGCATTGATGGCTATGCCGTTATCGGCAGAAGAGATTCCCGATGCCAGGGAACTTGTAAAAGCTGCCATGGTGCACTGGCGTGGTACAAATTCCTATTCTGAAATGACCATGACCATTCACCGTCCCGACTGGCAACGGTCCATGTCGATGCGGGCCTGGAGTGAGGGTGACAAACTCTCACTGGTACGGGTGACCGAGCCGAAGAAGGATGCCGGTAATGGCACCCTGCTGAAGGACAACGACATGTGGACCTTCTCACCCAAAATTAACCGTATTATCAAAATTCCTTCGTCGATGATGAGCCAGGGTTGGATGGGGAGTGATTTCTCCAATAAGGACATCAGCAAATCAACCGATATCCTGGATCAATATGACCACAATTTGACAGCAACAACCCAGGAAGATGGCCATACCGTCTATACCATTGAGGCCATTCCGCATGAAGATGCTGCCATCGTCTGGGGGAAGGAGGTACTGAAAATACGAGATGATTTTGTCATGCTCGAAGAGCAGTACTGGGACCAGGATGGTGAACTGGTAAAAGTAATGAAGGCAAGCGAGGTGGTTGAGATGGGTGGTCGCCAGGTAGCCAGGATAATGCGTATGGGCAAGATTGAAACACCTGAGGAATGGACCGAGATGACGGTATCCGAGATCGAGTTTGATATCGAGTTACCGGCCAGCGTTTTCACGTTATCAAATCTCCGCAACCCGCGCCAATGACCCCAGCCACTTACACGGGAAATGCCTTTGGGCTCAGTTTCCGTCTGGCGTGGCGTAATATCTGGCGACAGAAACGTCGTACATGGCTAACCGCACTGGCCATGATTTTTTCTAACATCTTGCTGGTCTTCATGATCTCGCTGCAGTTTGGCTCTTACGACATGATGATCAACAACACACTGGCGATGTTCAGTGGCCAGGTGCAGATACAGCATGACGGCTACCAGGACAGCCAGAAAATCCGCCAGGATGTAAGCAATATCCGCCAGTTGGCGACATCGATTCGTCAGCAGTTTCCGCAGGCCGGTGTTGCGGCACGAGCAAACTCCTTTGTGATGCTTTCGAGTGAAGATCGTTCATTTGGCACGCAGGTCGTGGGGGTTGAGCCTGATCACGAGCCAGGCGTATCGACAATTCCGGGATTACTGGCTCAGGGACGTTTCCTGGATGACCCGGACGCAGCGGAGATTGTCATTGGAAGCGTGATGGCAAGAAACCTGAAAGTTTCAATTGGTGATGAACTGACATTTTTGGGAAGTGGCCGCGATGGTTCTTTTGCCGCTGGCGTGGTGACGGTTGTCGGTATTTTTGATTCCGGCTCTCAGGATCTGGACCGCAGCCTTGCGGAATTGCCCCTTGGTTATTTTCAGGATGCGTTTGCCATGGGTGACAGTGGCCATGTGATTGCACTCTCAGTGGACGACCTGGGTACTGTGCCTTCGATGATGGCGTCCTTACGGGCACTGGCATCCGTACAAAAAGAACTGGTAGTACTCGACTGGGTAGCTCTGAATCCCGGGCTGAAACAGGCGATCCAGGCGGATATGACCAGCGCATGGTTTATGTATGGGATCCTGATTATCCTGGTGGCATTCAGCGTACTCAATACACAGTTAATGTCGGTACTTGAACGCACGCGTGAATTTGGCGTCATTATGGCCATCGGTATCAAGCCCCGACGACTGGCCTTGTTGGTGCTGCTGGAAACCTTTCTGATGGCCTTGCTGGGCTTGTTGCTTGGCATCCTGCTCGGTGGCCTGGTGGCAGCATATTTTGCCGAGGTGGGGTTTTCCTATCCGGGTATGGAAGAGATGGCCCAGAAATTTAACATGTCGGCAGTCATGTATCCATCCCTCAAGCCATTATCCCTGCTGCTTGGGCCTTCCGTGGTATTTATTTTTTGCCTGTTTGCTGCTGTTTACCCTGCATTAAAGCTGTATGGCTTACGTCCGGTTGAAGCGATGAGGGCCGTCTGATGGCCTTACCGGCAGCTGCCCTGATGACCTTGTCCTGGCGTAATCTTTGGCGCAATTATCGCCGTACGCTAATCATGTTATTGGCGATTACCGTTGGTGTGTGGGCGATGATTTTCATGACGGCACTGTTGCGTGGCATGGTGGATAACATGGTCCGGACAGGCATCAGTACTTTACCGGGTCATGTGCAAATACATGCGAAAGCTTACCGGGATGACCCGTCCGTCACGCATGGTTTACCGGTATCTGATCAGGCTTTACTGACTATTCTGAATGGCCAGGAAGTAGTGGCCTGGACCGGCCGTATTAAAGTGCCGGCGATGGTTTCGAGTGAACGGGATAACCGCGGTGTTACTCTGCTCGGTGTCGATCCGGCTGGTGAACTGGCGTTGGGTTTTGATCCGGCTGACATTGAAGAAGGTCGATTCCTGGATGGCCCTGACGATCGTGGCATTGTGATTGGCAAAAAACTGATGGAGCGCCTGGAAACCCGTTTGGGAAAACGTGTGGTTGTGATGAGTCAGGATCCCGATAACGACATCGCAGAACGGGGCTTCAGGGTGGTGGGCGTGTTCACCGCGGATCTGGAAAGCCGTGAGGAGAGCGTCGTTTATGCAGGCAGGGACGTCATTCAGGCGATGCTTGGGGTCGGCACGGACATCTCCGAGATAGCAATTCTTGGTTATGATTACCGTACGCCTGAAGCGCTCACAGCCAGTATCCGTAAGGTTGTGCCCGCTGATCATGAAGTACTGTCATGGCTCGAACTCGACCCCTATTTGAGTACCATGATGCGGGTGATGGATGGCTTTGTACTGGTGTGGATGGTGGTGATTTTTCTGGCCTTGTCATTCGGCCTGGTCAATACCCTGATGATGGCGGTGTTTGAGCGTGTGCGGGAAATAGGTTTAATGCGGGCGTTGGGAATGCGACCGTCGGGTATCGTGTACCAGATCATGGTGGAATCATTGCTGCTGCTGATACTCGGCTTGTTGGCAGGAAATCTGCTGGCGCTCGGTACCATAGCATGGCTCAAAGATGGTATTGATGTATCAGCGGTGGCCAAGGGAATGGAAATGATGGGTGCAGCCAGTGTGATGTACCCGGTGCTGGAATGGCCGGACCTTGTGCTGGCAAATATTGTTGTGATTGTGCTGGGCTTCATTACCAGTTTGTTACCGGCCTGGCGGGCATCACAATACCGGCCTGTCGAGGCACTGGGAAGAATATGAAACGAATTTCGATACGAACGGGGGCAGAAAAATGGCGGCGATAAGTTGTATCGATCTGTGCAAGTATTACCAACAGGGTGACGCAGTGATCAAGGGGCTTGATCATGTCAGTCTCGAAATTGACGAGGGCTCTTTTATCTGCCTGTCCGGGCCGTCGGGGTCTGGAAAAACCACCTTGCTTAATGCTATCGGTGGACTGGACTCGCTGGATAGCGGTGAGATATCTATCGATGGTGAGCGGGTTGACCTGCTCGACAAGGCCGCGCTGGCAGATCTGCGTTTGCATCATATTGGATTTGTATTCCAGGCCTATAACCTGATCCCGGTTCTGAGTGCGCGGGAGAATGTAGAGTTTGTCATGCAGGTACAGGGAGTGGGCGCAGGGGAGCGCAAGCAGCGCTCTTCCAGAATATTGCAGGAGGTCGGCCTCGAAGGTATGGAAGACCGGCGCCCGGCACAATTATCCGGTGGGCAGCAACAGCGCGTGGCCGTAGCCCGTGCCATAGTCAGTCAGCCCAACCTGGTGCTGGCGGATGAGCCGACCGCCAACCTGGATTCGGAAAGCATGGAAAAATTGATGGCACAGTTTCGCGAGCTGAACCGGACTCACAAGGTCACATTCCTGATAGCAACCCATGATCAACGGGTGATGGAGTGGGCGGACCGGCTAATCAGCATGGAGGATGGCCGGGTAATCAGTGATGTATTACAAGACCACGGCTAAATTACTGGCTTTCGCCTGCCTGCTTACTGCGTTGACTACCATTGCGGTTGCTGCAGAACAGGGCAGCCCGGAAACAGACTGGACGTTTGGCGGCCACAGTAAGTTTCAATACATCCACACCCATATCCCGGACGATAGCGTTTTGCAGGGCATCAGCGGCGACAGCCTGCAGGATTTAAACCTCGAAATCCGTTTGCAGGCAGCAGCACGGCGTGAACGCTGGGACTTCAAAACTGATTTCCAGTTCATCACCGTGCACTCCGATAGACTTTCAGCCTCTGATGATTTGCCGTTACCTCTGTTCCCGGGTGCTGGCATTATCAATGACGACCGGCGCTGGTTTAACCTCACTCACGTCATTCACAATGAAGACAAGAACGCCACGCTGGTACGCCTGGACAGAATCAGCGTGGGCTATACCGGTGACAAAACCGTCATCCGCTTTGGTCGTCAGGCTATCAGCTGGGGCAACGGCTTGTTATACACGCCAATGGATATCTTCAACCCGTTTGATCCCACCACGGTGGATAAAGAATTCAAAAGTGGCGATGACATGTTGTATGGGCAGTACCTGCTCAATGACGGCAGCGATATTCAGACCGTGGCGGTGGTACGCCGTGACCTGGTTTCCGGTGATGTTGAGACTGATCAATCGTCACTGGCTTTGAAATACCACGGCTTTATTGGTGGTTATGAATATGATCTGCTGCTGGCTGAGCACTATGACGAGCTCGTTATTGGTCTGGGTGGCAGTGCGGATATTGCCGGTGCTGTATGGCGCGGAGACCTGGTGTGGACCGATACAGATACCGGATCGGTGCTGACTGCCGTTGCAGGCACCAGCTATTCATGGATGACAGGTCAGCACAATTGGACGGGTGCACTGGAATATTATTACAACGGTTTTGGACAGACAGGAGGGGATTACTCTGCGGAGGGTCTGGCTGCTAACCCGGCATTGTTGCAACGCCTTGCCCGGGGCGAGTTATTTAACCTTGGGCGACATTACCTCGGGGCATCGGCGACGGTGGAAGTTACACCCCTGCTGATCCTGGGCCCCAATGTTTTTGTCAATCTGACCGACCCCTCGGCACTTGCCCAGTTGGTGATGACCTATGACTGGAAACAGGATTTACAGGTGCTGGCCGCGCTAAATGTACCGATTGGATCAAAGGGAAGTGAGTACGGCGGCATCGAGGTACAACAGCCAGGTTTCTATATTTCTACAGGCCCGTCGTTATTTGCCCAGTTAGCCTGGTATTTCTAGTCCTGCCCCTACCAGGAGAGACTTAGCTATAAATATGTTTCATCAGCGTTGCCGCTTTACGCGGACCAACGATTGCGGTGGTTGTCAGTAACCCGGCCATCATTGCTCCGGTTACACCGCAGGTCAATACATCCTGGCCGGTCAGCCAAAGCCCTTTAAAGCGTGTGCGCGGACCGAGCCATGTTTGTTTGAGCCGGGTGGAGTCATGATCAAGACCATAAAGCTCACCGCGCTGATAAGCGCAGAAATGGTCGGTGGAAAGCGGTGTTGATATTTCAAAGTAATCCACCTTGCCCTTTAGCTGTGGAAGTTTGTCATACAGGTACTGCATCAGGCGTTCGCCTAACTGCGCCTTGAATTCATCATAGTCATCACCGCGTTGACCCCAGGTGGTTCCCTGCCATTTCTCGAACCACTCGAACGGGGCAGGGGCGACAATTTCTATTGTTGCTGTGCCAGGGTGCCGGCGTTCGTAATCCGGATCTTTGGCCGAGGGGAAGGAGATATACACGACCGGAAATGGTGCTTGCGGATCATTCAGGAATTTTTCTACTGCAGCATCAGAATCATTGCTGTCATACACCCAGAAATTGGTTTTGGGTAATCCAAGCTGCCCGGCGGATTCTTTGAGCCCAATATAAATACCCAGATGCGCGATGCTTGGTGTGACCCGTTCAAGCAGCTGTTTGTAACCCGCATCTTTCACAGAATCTGCAGGCAGCAGGCTGTTGAATGTATTGTCTACACCCGCCGATGATATGACACAGGCACAATCAATAAAGTGACCATCGCTCATTTCCACACCCGTCACCCGCTTGCCATCCAGCACGATTCGTTTAACCCGGGCATAGGTGAATACTTC
>Ga0164313_10001989_pt1 | contig 18334 bp, 12 predicted proteins | sample GuaBasSedimGuay4_FD_113735 | JGI IMG/M metagenome (GOLD analysis project Ga0164313, IMG submission 113735) | Subseafloor sediment microbial communities from Guaymas Basin, Gulf of California, Mexico - Guay4, Core 4569-4, 0-3 cm | ecosystem: Environmental > Aquatic > Marine > Hydrothermal vents...
AGGGTCAATAACACCGGCTTTAATAAGGTTTTCATATTTGTTGTCTTTAGCATTGAAACCAAAGTCACCCTTACCTTCTTTTACCTTCTGAACAACAACAGATCCTTCTAATCCAGCATTTTCTACAATAGTTCTAAGTGGAGCTTCGAGCGCCTTGCGAACAATAGCAACACCAGTTTCCTGATCATCGTTATCTGTTTTCACCTTCTTCAGTGTATCAATAGCCCTGATAAAAGCAATACCACCACCGGCAACAACACCTTCCTGAACAGCAGCTCTGGTAGCATGTAAGGCATCATCAACTAAATCTTTCTTCTCTTTCATCTCTACCTCAGTAGCAGCGCCTATATAAAGGATAGCTACACCACCGGAAAGTTTAGCAAGTCGCTCTTGCAACTTTTCTTTGTCGTAATCAGAAGTAGTCGTCTCAACCTGAGCCTTAATCTGATTTATTCTACCTTCGATATCAGCCTTCTTACCACCGCCGTTTACAATGATGGTATTGTCTTTATCGATAGTCATCTTATCTGCACTACCAAGATACTCGAGAGTAGCACTTTCAAGCTTATAACCTCTTTCTTCAGAAATAACAGTACCACCGGTTAATACGGCAATATCCTCAAGCATAGCTTTCCTACGATCGCCAAAACCAGGAGCTTTTACAGCGGCTACTTTCAGGGTTCCACGTATTTTGTTTACTACAAGTGTAGCTAAAGCTTCACCGTCAATATCTTCAGCAACTATTACCAGAGGCTTGCCAGTTTGCGAAGCAGCTTCCAGAATTGGTAACAATTCTTTCATGTTAGAGATTTTCTTATCGTAAATAAGGATAAGTGGTTGCTCTAACTCAGCTTCCATTTTTTCAGTATTGGTAACAAAGTAAGGGGAGAGGTAACCACGGTCAAACTGCATACCTTCAACAGTCTTAACTTCAGTCTCTGTGCCTTTTGCTTCTTCAACAGTAATTACACCATCTTTACCAACCTTGTCCATCGCATTGGCAATCATCTTACCAACAGTAGGATCGTTATTGGCTGATACAGAAGCAACCTGGGCAATTTCTTTAGTATTAGAAATGCTATTAGATTGAGCCTTAAGGCTTTCAACAACCTTTATTACAGCCTTCTCAATACCACGCTTAAGGTCCATAGGGTTAGCACCGGCAGCAACATTCTTTAAACCAATATTAAAGATGGCTTGTGCAAGAACTGTAGCTGTTGTAGTACCGTCACCGGCGTCATCTGCTGTCTTAGAAGCAACTTCTTTAACTAACTGAGCACCCATATTCTCTACTGGGTCGGCCAGGTCAATTTCTTTAGCTACAGAAACACCATCCTTGGTGATTGCTGGAGCGCCAAATTTTTTATCAAGGATTACATTTTTGCCTTTTGGACCTAACGTAATCTTTACTGCATTAGCTAAAGCATCAACACCGATCTTTAGGGCATCTTTTGCTTCGCTTTCAAATAATATAATTTTTGCCATTTTATTTCTTTTTTAAGTTTTTGGTAAGTTAAACAATTGCAAAAATGTCTGACTCTCGCATTATTAGATACTCAACATCATTAACTGTTATTTCAGTACCTGCGTACTTACCATAGAGTACAGTATCTCCAGCTTTTACAGTCATTGGTTGTTTTTTTGTGCCACTGCCAACAGCAATAATTGTTCCACGCATAGGCTTCTCTTTAGCTGTGTCCGGGATGATAATTCCCGAAGCAGTAGTTTCTTCTGCAGCTTCAGCCTGTACTAGTACCCGGTCAGCAAGAGGTTTAATATTTACTTTAGACATTGTATTTTATTTTTTTGATTTATAACATAATTGATATAACTCTTTTAGCATTTGTCGTGCCAATCGTAATTATGGCACAAACCTGACAAAGATGCATAAGAATTGATTGTTTAGCTTGTGTCGAGTAAGAGATGACTGACATAATAGCAGCTACTCATAAACTTTTGACATAAAAAAAGCTGCCCTCGTAAAAGGACAGCTTCAATATTTTATTAGGTCTATTAATTCTCGTCTGTCAAATCTTCCAGAGGAGCTGCCTCTTCAGTGCCGTTAACAGGCTCAAGAGCAGGCAATTCTTGTGATGGAGCAGCTCTATTCAGATTAGGACTATCAATCTCTCCACTATTAGGATTTGGTATAATTATGTTAACTGTAACACTTAGAACCAGGATCGCAATCGCAAATCCCCAGGTTAGTCGTTCCAGTAAATCACTTGTCTTCTTAACACCAATAATGTTACTTGCTCCTGATCCACCAAACTGACTTGATAAGCCGCCACCTTTAGAGTTCTGTGCTAAAACTACCAATACCAGCAAAACGGCAAAGATTAAAATTAAAATAATAATTAAAAACATGATCTATTTCTTCTTAAGTTCTTCAATTCGAGCTGCAAAGGAAGCCTTTTTTTGTGGAAACTTCCAAATTAATTTCTTATAAATCTCTATGGCTTTGCTTGCCTTCCCCTGCTTGGCGAAGATAATAGCCAAATTTTCAGAGACTAAATCTTCTTTTAGCTCACTGCTAGCCTTCGATAAGTCAGATTGGTTTTTCCTTAAAGTCTTGCCACGAGTTATGCTTGGTTCGTCGGCAATGAATTTATCAATTAGCTCATTTTTCTTAGTCCTGGCTGATTTTGGTACTGCAGGAGCCTTTTTCTTAGTAACAGCGGCAACGGTTTTAATAGCTGGTTTGGCGACAGCTTTTTTAGGAGCTGCCTGTTTTTTTATAACTGTTTCCTCTCTACTCTTTGTCTTGATTTCATCCAAGCCAGCCAGTTTTAAGAATGATGCCTTGGTTTGCTGCAATAGTTCAAGGTTTACCATTACCTCATCTCTTAAATGTTTAGCATCTATAGGCTTACTTTCTTTTGTTATTGGCTTCGTAGGCTCTTTGGTTCTTGGTTTAGTTGCATCAGCTTTGGCAACTGCTTTTGCCTGCTTTTTTTCAGTTTCAACCTGTCTTTTGATTGGCTTCTTAGGTCTGGAGCCAAAATCACTTGGAACCTTGCCTTTTTCGATCAAAAACCGAAGCACGTTACGGTCAGTGGTATAAAATGCTGCAAGCGCTAATCTTTGTTGGTAATCTTTTTTAGTAAGATTGCTACTGCTTTTTAGATTAAGCATTCTAACGGGCTGGCTATATGGGTACTCACTAACCAGACTCTCCAAATCTTTATATTGGCTGTCTACCTGAGAGTAATCCTTAACTAATTGGTTAAAACGCTCTTTATTCACTTTTATGATGATGTTTCAATAAGTAAAGCTATATAAATTTTACCAATTTGCCACTGAGGCATTAAATATGTCGAGTATGATAAGCTCAAATATTTCACTAATTAGAGCATCTTCAACAGCGGCCAGGCCTAAATCAGCATTAAAGTCCGCAAATTGCGAGAAATTTTTGCTAAAGCTGAAATCTTCATTTTCAAGATTTACATAATCTACTTTGATGGTAATAGTGAGCCTTGTTAAATTGGCAACATCTCTTGATTGATCCGATTGAGCTGCCGAAGGAGCTACAGGAGATATCCTGTAACCGGAAATGCTTCCCTCCATTTGCAATTCACCACCATTGTCTACTTGTGCCAGGCTGGTATTTTGCTGAAAATAATCTCTAAGTTCGTCAGTGAAGGTAACGCCAAGATTGGCAGGGCTTTGACTTGTATCGTTAAAAAAAGTACTTATAGTAATGCTTTCGGCAGTAATAGTGGTACCGGTAAAACTGTAGACTCCACATGCTTGTGTAATCATCAAGAGGAGAGGTAAAAGTATTATTGATCTAATCATCAATTTCATATTGCTTTATTTTCCGGTACAATGTTCGTTCAGATATCCCCAAATCTTGTGCCGCGTATTTCCTTTTATTGCTATTCTTTCTTAATGCCTTGATAATCAGCTCCTTTTCTTTCTTTTCTATTGAAAGTGAGTCATCGTCTTCATACTCATGACTTATGTCTTCAACACGATCGAGGGAGTAAGTCGATGGCGGTTGATTTTGAAGGTCGATAACAACAGATTCAGGCTCTTGACTTTGAGGTTTCTCTTCCGGCACTGACTGTAAGAGATGTCCATAATCTTTAATGGCCGGCTTACCAATTCCCGGTTGCTCATCGTGAGTGATAATATCATGAACCAGTTTTTTAAGATCTACCACATCTTTCTTTAGGTCAAATAAGACCTTATATAATATGTCTCTTTCTGAAAGATTTTCATCCTGCTGTCCACTATATAAAACAGGCATAATTGATTTTGTTTGAGGCAGGTACTTTCTCAACGTGTCAGCATCAATAGTTTTATTAAACTCCAATACAGAAACTTGCTCAACAATATTTTTTAGCTGACGAATATTACCTGGGAAAGAAAACCTTAGAAGAATATCTTTGGCATCTGGAGTGAGTTGTACCGGTTTAGTTTTATACTTTTCGCTAAAGTCACCGGCAAACTTTCTAAAAATCAGATCAATATCACTACCGCGTTGCCTTAGTGGTGGGACAAATATAGGTACAGTGTTTAATCGGTAATAAAGGTCTTTCCTGAACGTGCCTTTGTCAACAGCATCCTCAAGAGCAATATTAGTTGCAGCTACAACCCGTACATCTGTTTTCAGAACTTTAGAGGAGCCTACTTTTATAAAGTCACCCTCTTCAAGCACCCTAAGCAACCGGGCTTGCGTATTTAATGGAAGTTCTGCTACTTCATCAAGAAAAATTGTCCCCTTATTGGTAACCTCAAAATATCCTTTACGAGCCTCTATGGCACCGGTAAATGAGCCTTTTTCATGACCAAATAGTTCAGAATCAATCGTGCCTTCCGGTATTGCCCCACAATTAACAGCAATAAACTGCCCATGCTTTCTTGCACTCAGCTGGTGAATAATTTTTGAAAACGATTCTTTACCACTACCTGACTCGCCGGTTATCAGTACTGTCATATCAGTAGGGGCTACCTGAATAGCAACATTTATGGCGTGATTAAGCAAAGGTGAGTTACCTATAATGCCAAATCTTTGCTTTACCCTAAGAATATCTGCTTCATTCATAAATTCAATTTATTATATCACCCCTTAGAGTTGCGGAAGTACATTTTGTAATATGCACATTTACATAATCTCCCGGTTTATGATTTCCGGCAGGAAATACCACTACTTTATTACCACTATTTCTCCCTCGTAGGTCATCTTTTGATTTTTTTGAGTAGCCTTCAATAAGCACCTCGAAGGTCTTACCCAAGTCTAACTTGTTTCTGATAAGCGCAACCTCATGTTGCTTAGCTATTATTTCGCTTAACCTTCTTTTCTTTGTCTCTTCCGGGATGTCGTCTGGAAATTGCTTTGCAGCAAGCGTCCCCGGGCGCTCTGAATAGAAAAACATATATGAAAAATCATATTTAACATAATCCATTATCGATAATGTTTCCTTATGTTCTTCTTCAGTTTCACTACAAAAACCGGTAATCATATCCGAAGAAATACTACACTCATAGCCTAATATTTCTCTTATAGCATCAACACGATTAATATACCATTCGCGAGTGTAGGTCCTGTTCATTAACTCAAGCACCCTGCTACTCCCACTTTGTACGGGTAGATGTACTGATTTACATATATTATCATGCTTTTTCATCACATGTAGCACCTCATTGGTAATATCCTTCGGGTGTGACGAAGAGAATCTTACACGTAATTCAGGACTTACCCTGGCAACGAGATCCAGGAGCTGAGAAAAGTTTACTGTCTGCACTTTTCCGGCACGCTCAATTTGTGCCTTGCCCTTTAACGTTGTATCCGGCGACCATTTATAAGAATCAACATTTTGTCCTAAAAGGGTAATCTCTTTGTATCCTTTGTTAAAAAGATCTTGCGCCTCGCCTATAATTGACTCTGGGTCGCGGCTTCTTTCTCTTCCTCGGGTATATGGTACCACGCAAAATGAGCACATATTATCACAGCCACGCATAATCGAAATAAATGCCGTAACACCATTAGAGTTTAAGCGTACAGGGCTAATGTCTGCATAGGTTTCTTCTCTGGATAAAAAAGTATTTACAGCTTTTTGACCGCCATCAACCTGCTCCACTAGCTGGGGCAAATCACGGTATGAATCAGGCCCGGCAATTAAATCAACAATCTTTTCTTCTTCTAGTAGCTTTTCTTTTAGCCGTTCGGCCATACAGCCGAGTACACCTACAACTACCTCAGGGCGCTTTTTCTTTACTATATTAAATTGCTTTAATCTATTGCGTACTGTTTGCTCCGCTTTGTCACGAATTGAGCATGTATTCACCAGAATCACATCCGCAGATTTAAAGTCATCTGTAGCTTCGAAGCCATCCTTACTTAGTATTGAAGAGACAATTTCGCTGTCTGCGAAGTTCATCTGGCAGCCATAGCTTTCAATATATAGCTTACGACCACTATTTGTTTTGCCCATAACCTCCTTTACAGATTCCTTTTTGCCCAAACCCTCTTTCTTATCTATAAAGTCAATACTTTTTATCAATTCTCCCACTTATTCCTATTTTTGAACAACAAAGATAAGTTAATCTGACAGAAATAATGACATTTTGTCAGCAGTTAGTATACATAATTACGTTTTACGGCACTTTTTAGTTTAAATTAAAAAATATGGCTTTAATCATACCGATAAGGGGAAACACACCTAAGTTCGGAGTAAATTGTTATCTGGCAGAGAATGCCACTATCGTTGGCGAAGTGAGGATGGGTAAAAATTGTAGTGTGTGGTTTAACGCGGTAGTCCGGGGAGATGTTAATTCGATTGACATTGGTGATAATACAAATATCCAGGATGGCGCTATTATTCACTGTACTTATAAATCAGCAAGTACTGTAATAGGGGAGAATGTAAGTATAGGTCATAATGCCATTGTACATGGCTGTACTCTTAAAGACAATGTATTGATTGGTATGGGAGCGATTATTATGGATCATGCGGTAATTGAAAGTGGATCTATTGTAGCGGCAGGAGCTGTTGTGCTGGAAAACACTATTGTTGAAGCAAATTCTATTTATGCCGGCGTGCCGGCACGAAAAGTTAAAACGGTAGATGGCAAGAGGGATTATGTGTTTGAACGGACAGCGAAGAATTACATAATGTATGCCGATTGGTATCGTGAAAATAAAAAATAGCTAACCATTAGCTGAATTACTCGCTAATCTGATTTGAATAGTGTTTATTTGCCTCTCTTTTAATTTAAAAACTTACTTAAAGTGAAAAATCTATCCCTGATTCTAAACGGTGTTTTAATTATTGCAGTTGGCTTTCTTTATTATGCTGAGTTTGCAGACTCTGATGATGATAGCGAGAATGAGTCTGAAATCAAAAGCGGGCTCTCGTTTGAAAATCCGAATATTGCTTATATAAACTCTGATACCTTGTTAACAAATTATAATTATTATGAGGTCGTAAGTAAGAAACTAGAAGAAAAGCGACTTCAGCTACAGCAGGATTACACCAGGAGGGCGGAAGGATTACAGAAACAGATTGAAGATTACCAGCGTACGGTAAACAATTTAACTATTGCTCAAGCGCGTGCAGTTGAGGAAGACTTAGGCCGAAAACGTCAGAACCTGTTGCAGTACCAGGAAACAATAACACAAGATTTGATGAGAGAAGAAGCGGCGATTACGCAGGAGCTCTATGAGAAAGTAGCATCATATCTTAAAACATATGGCGACGAAAATAATCTTCACGTAGTTCTAACTTATTCTGCCGGTAGCGGGTTGCTTTATGCTAATGATGCTCTCAATATTACAGATCAGGTTATAAGTGGGTTGAACTCTCTGGAAGAAAGTAATAATACTACAGAATCTGACTCAACAGCGGTTCAGTAGTAAATAACTGAATTCTTTAGGGTATTTATGCTGATAAATAATCGTTTAACTTGCTAAACTGATGAATCATTAGTTTATTTAGGTTTATTATGCCAAACTAGGAATGCTTAAACTTGTTTATGCAGCTTTAAATATAAGACCAGAGGAGCAGCAAAAGGCTCTGCTTCTGCTTGGCTTTGGCTTTTTTATGGGTATTTTTCTGGCAACATTTCAGCTTACCAGTGAAGCACAATTAATTACTCAAGCCGGTGCGGAGGAGGACAGTGCGAAACTAATTAGCCAGGGACTTTTTGCGGCTGCATTACTTGGGGTGTTTAGCACAGGCTTGTTCGCTTTTTTTCAAAACAGACTCTCATTTGGCCTTTTTTCGGTAGCCAACCTGGTTGTAATCCTATTAGTTGTTGTTACATTTTATGTTCTTTTCAGATATCTCCCTGATGAGTACATTAAGACGCTTGCGTTTATTCAATTTGCTTTTCTTGGGCCGGTCGTGGCTGTTTTTCTCCTTGGCTTCTGGGGTATTTTTGGTAGGCTATTTAACTTAAGGCAATCGAAAAGAATTATTGGTGGAATTGATACCGGCCAGCTTCTTGCAGCAATAATCACATTCTTTAGCATTGGATTGGGTGCCAACGTTGTGGAAACATATAATTTATTGATAGTTAGTGCACTAAGTGTAATTGGAGCCATCGTATTTTTAATTATTATAGTTAATAAATATAAGCTCGGACATGCTGCATCCGGGTATGAGCAGTCGGAGCATGTTTCTGTTAAGAAGATGGTTAGCAGTAGATATGTTGTTCTGCTTGCCTTGTTTATTTCATTTTCAATATTCGCCTATCTGTTAGTCGAGAATAGTTATTTATCTGCTTTATCAGAACAATATCCGGCATCAGAGGAGGCTAGCTTAAGGCAATTTCTTGGCTGGTTTAGTGGATCGATACTTGTTTTAAGTTTTATTTTTCAAACGTTTTTCAATGACAGGATAATTGCTGAATATGGATTACGAGTAGCTCTTACCATACTGCCGGTTATCCTTGGATTATTAACATTGGCAGTAATATTTGTCGGTAATTTAACGGGTCAAACAGCTGCAGCTGGAGTATATTTCACCTTCTTCTTATTTGTTGCCCTGAATAAACTTTTCATCACCTTTTTAAGAGATTCACTTGAAAACCCGGCCTTCAAGCTTTATTTCATGACGCTCGAGAATAGGATACGCTTTGATATTCAGGCAAAAATTGAAGGTGTAGTTGTTGAAATGGCTAAAGTGCTCGTGGGTGGTTTAATCATCCTGCTAGGGTTGCTTAGTTACTTTGAGCTCATCCATTTTTACTATATTCTTTTATTTGTGATTGCAGGATGGATATATCTGGCAGGCAAACTCTATGCTGAATATAGAAATAGAATTAGAGCTAAGTTAGAAGGTGAAGATATTGCCTTAGATGAGATAGACTTTGTTTATGAATCGGTAATTGCCAATATTGAACATAATCTTGAGAACAAGAGACCTGCAACAGTCGTTTTTTCTTTTAAGTTACTTGAGAAAATTAATCCTATTCATGTAGCGCCATCAATAAATAAGATGATGGGGCATGAGAGTGATGTTATTCGTGATTTTGCCCAGCACACAATGAATGTTGTAAGGGGAGTTTCGGTTTCCGACAAGTATATTTTTGCTGCTAATAATGAAGATTCAAAGGAGGGGAGGGTAGTATTAACAGGCACAGAAATTACTTCACTATTGCATTCCGGCGAAATTTCTAAAAGGCGATTAGCGAAGTTATGCCGCTCTGAGTTTGCTCAGGACAGGCAATATGGAGCAGAATTAATTGGTAATATGGAGTCTAATGACTCATTGTCATACCTTATAGAACTCCTGCAAGATATTGACACCAATGTAAGGTTGGCCTCTATTGCTTCTGCCAAAAAGAGGAATAATATTGAGATTATAAATGGTCTTGTTTTAAATCTCAAATCTACGGCTTACTCAAACCTGGCTAAAAGTGCGCTCTACGTTATTGGTAAAACTGCACTCCCTGTACTAGACAATGCCTTCTATAAATCAGAGCAAGACAGTCAGGTAATGCTCAGAATCGTGCAAATTATGGGTAGGATAGGAGGCTCTCTGGCAAGAGAAATGCTATGGAACAAAATTGATTATCCTGATAAAATTATTAGTTCGCAAATATTGGAATCGCTTAGCCAAACCGATTTTAAGGCAAACATGAGTCAGATTACCCGAATTAAGTATGCCATCGAGAATAACATAAGTGACATTTCGTGGAACATATCAGCCTATCTTGAAATACCTGATAATAATAATACCAGGCAACTGCGGTCAGCGCTGAAGGAAGAGAACTTGCACGACATTCGTCATATTTATACTTTACTCTCAATGTTATATGACTCTAAATCTATACATCTAATTAAGAAAAATCTTGAGAGTAGTACCAATGAAGGTATAACATATGCTATTGAATTACTTGATGTACTCCTTGCTGAAGACCTAAAGCAAAAAATAATTCCTATTCTGGATGACATTTCAGATAATGAGAGAGTATCGAAGCTTCAGGTGTATTACCCAAGGGCAAAACTATCAACTCAATTAGCTCTTAAATTTTTAGTTAATCGAGACTTTACTCAGAGTAATCGCTGGACTAAAGCATGTGCCATTTATCAGATAGGCAGACTAAAAATTGCAGAGTTTAAATATGACCTGATTGCGAATTTATTTAACCCCGATATGATGGTTAAGCAGATGGCCGCATGGGGTATTTATAATATAGATCCTGAGTTGTACTTTGAGCATATAGAGCGTTTACCGAAAAAGATAAAAACCGAACTGGATAATAAAATTATTGATCGGGAACTTGCAATAGGACAGGGAGATTTGGTGTTTGAAAAGGTAAGGTTTTTACAGTCAATGAAGGTTTTCAGCACGATAACAGGGCTAATTCTTTCATATGTTGCTAATGAAATGCCAACAAAATTATTAGGCGAAGGAGAGACCCTTAATCTAGAAGGAGAGATGGCTCAGTACTTTATTATTATTAGATATGGCAAGGCTAATCTATATAGCAATGGAGAGTTACAAAGAACTTTAATAGAAAAGAGTTTTATAGGTGAACAAATTGATAATCAGGAAGATAGCTCATCAAATCTTGTTGTGGCTCTGGAAGACTCAAGCCTTCTTTTAATTAATAAAGACCGATATTACGAGCTGCTTTCTGACAACCTATTATTTGCCCAATCTGTAATTCGTTACATGACTGCTTAAGATTTTAGTATCTCAATCTTGGATTTTTCTAATAAATTTTAATTTTTTAATTAGTTTAGTGGTCAGAATGCTATTATCTTTCAGTATTAGAGAACGCTAGGAAATAATCGATAGACTTATAATAAGGTATATACAGGTTTGTTAAATCACGAATTAAACAGCGGAGAAAGAGATATTGAACTCCTTGATAGTGAATTTCAGGGTGAGATTAATATTGCCAATCCTTTTCCGGGATTACGCCCTTTCGGTGTCGACGAATGTCACTTGTTTTTTGGCAGGGAAGGACAAGTAGATGAAGTCCTCGTTAAGCTCTCGGAAAATCGGTTTATAACAGTTCTTGGTTATTCTGGTAGTGGTAAATCATCACTAATGTATTGTGGCATAATTCCTATCCTGTATGGAGGGTTTATGACTGATACCGGTGCTGACTGGAATATTGTTGTTACTCGCCCCGGGTTCTCTCCACTGGATAACCTTGCTGAGTCATTAATCCAGCATGATCCTGAGTACGCAAATGCTTCTGAAGAAGATAGACTGATTAAGCGCACGGTAGCATCCGCAATCCTTCGTGGCGGATCGTCAGGGTTAATCGATATTGCTCGTCAGTATAAGACCATAACCGGCGACAATCTGTTTATCCTTATTGACCAGTTTGAAGAAATTTTCAGATTCAAAGATGCATCACCTGATAATATTGATGAGGCTGCTGCATTTATAAAGCTGTTGCTTGAAGCAGTAGAAAGTGAAGATGTGCCGATATACGTTTCAGTAACCATGCGTTCTGATTTTATTGGCGACTGTGCACATTATCCCGGCCTTACGGAACTTATAAATAAGAGTAGCTATGTGATCCCTCAAATGACAAGGGAGCAAAAGCGCATGGCGGTAGAAGGGCCAATTGCTGTTGGCGGTGGCAGAATTGCGCCAAGGCTGGTTAAAAGAGTCTTAAAAGAAGTTGGCGACAATCAGGACCAATTGCCCATTATGCAGCACGCACTTATGCGTACCTGGGAATATTGGTCTGATAATAGGGAGCAGGGTGAAGAAATTGATTTCAGACATTATAATGCTGTGGGTAAAATATCAGAAGCATTATCTCAGCACGCAGATGAGGCTTATGATCAACTTTCACCGAACCATAAGCATGTTGCCGAATTACTATTTAAAAGACTTACCGAGAGAGGTTCAGATAGTTACGGTATAAGACGTCCTGGAACCATTCGAGAAGTAGCCAGGGTTGCTGATGTAGATGAGTCAATTGTTATTGAGGTTGTTGAACATTTTCGTCAACCGGGATTATCCCTATTAATGCCCCCCGCTAATGTAGAATTGTATTCAGACTCTATTATTGAGATATCGCATGAGAGCTTAATGCGTATCTGGACAAGATTAAAGAACTGGGTGGATGAAGAAAGTGAATCTGCTGAAATGTATTTACGGATATCTGAAGCAGCAGCACTTTATCAAATTGGCCGTACAGGGCTCTGGCGGCCACCTGATTTGCAACTGGCACTTAACTGGCAGAAAAAGCAAGTACCTACGCGCTACTGGGCACAGCGTTATGATGAAGCCTTTGAGAGGGCAATTGTTTTTCTGGATACTAGCAGGATTACCTACGAGTCTGAACAGGAAAACAGAGAGTTATTACAGAAAAGAATTCTTCGCAGAACGCGAATGTTTGCTGCCATCTTAGGATTAGCTGCTATTATAGCTATTGCCTTTGGTGTATTGTCATTGACAAATCAAATTGAAGCCACTCAGCAGAGAGATGCTGCGGAAAATTCGAAGATACAAGCTGAAGCTGCTTTAGATGAAGCTAGAATAAGTCAATTAAATGCCGAAAGATCTCTTGGTCAAGCAAGGCAAAGTGAAGCAAGAGCTGTAAAATCACAGGAATTAGCAGTACAGGCTAATAGAGACTTGGAGCTTGCTCTTGTAAGTGAACAAAGGGCAAGAGATGTTGCAGTAGAAGCTCAAATTGATGCTGAGAACCAAGCGCTAAGAGCTGATAGAGAAGCAAAATTAGCACAAGAACAGACACTACGAGCAAATGAGCAAACAGCACTAGCCAACCAAAGAGGCATGTTAAATATTGCTTCTGCTCTGGCAGGTAAGTCACTTAGAGAAAGAAATTCTGAGCTGAGGGCACTTATGGCACAACAGTCTTATGCTTATAATGCTGAATATGGCGGCAAAGAATTTGATAATATGATTTACGATGCCTTATATTACTCATTAGCTGCTTTCGGTGGTGAAGACTATAATATGTTTAGTGGGCATAGAGGTGCTGTGAAATCAGTAGTGTTTAGTGGAATGGGCAGCCAGTTCTTCTCAACGGGCTCCGATGGTAAAATCTATCAATGGAATTTAGACGATATTAATCTTGCACCTGTACTTGTAGATGGCGAGAACTCTGAATATTCAAATAGAGGAGTTCGTGTTAGTCCGGATAAGAAATGGTTACTTAGCACCAGTGATTCTGCGGTTATGAAGCTGTTTAATCTACAGGATTTAAAAGCCAAGCCGGTAATAATCAGTAGCCATAAAGGGTTCGTCTTAGATGCAGAGTTTATGCCGGATAATAGCGGTATTGTATCTGTGGGCTCAGATGGCACTATATATTTCTACGACTTTAACCGTAGTCGACTGCTTAAGCAATTGCAAAATTCTATTACTTCTATCGAAATAGAACCAAATGGCAATTATATCTATGGTGGTACCACCAGGGGGCAAGTAGTGCGAATAGCCATGAAGGATATGAGTGAGACAGTGGTAGCCACCAACAAAGAATCTTCTAAGATAACAAGTATAGACCTGAGTAATGATGGAAAATATTTGGCATTTGGCAGCCTCTCCGGATCTATGATACTTTATGATTTATTTGAAAACAGGGAAGTGGAAGAATTGTTTGGCCATGACTCGAGGGTGAATGACATTGCCTTCTCCAATAATGGTAAAAGAATGGCTACAGCAAGTTGGGATGGTACTATTCAGGTATGGAACATGGAAAATCTTGATGATTTGCCATATTACCTCACTGAAAATGGGGGTGAAGGTTCATATGCCTGGGACTTAACATTTAGTCCTGATGATGAATACCTTGTTGTTGGCACCACTACCGGTAAGATTAAAAAATGGGCCATCGATAATGGAACATTGTCTGAGCAAATCTGCGAGCACTTAAGTAGAAATATGACCCTTGAAGAGTGGAAAAGATATGTGAGTGATGAAGTGGAGTATGAAAACACCTGCAAGAATTTTCAAGTCCAAGATAACAGTTGATAGCTAGTGGTTAAGAGATTATTAACAATCATTATTTTTTTTAGCTTCTCTCAGCTTGCGGTTGCCCAAAATGACTGTGGTGAATCCATTAGTCTTGCGCAGGATGCATTTGATAAAGGTCATATTGAACGGATTCCCAGTATCCTTCATGATTGTTTAAATAAATTTACCACTGAACAAAAAGTGGAGGCGTATAGGCTGCTAACCATTACGTATTTATACCTTGATGATCCATTTGGTGCTGAAACCAGTTTTCTGGCCCTATTAAAAGAAGATCCTGAGTATCGAATATTGGAAAATGATCCTGTAGAATTAGAATATCTTAGCAAACAATATATTACTACACCAATTATTAGTTATTATGCAAAGGTGGGAGCAAACTTATCTACAGTAACTATTCTAAAATCAAATAGTTTAGATGGAGATGTTAGTGAACCTTCTAAATATAATACTGGCGCTGGTTTTAATCTGTTAGGGGCTTTAGAAGTCCATTTTAATAAAACTGTTAGTTTAAACTTTGAACTGGAATTGAGTTCCAGAAATTTCATTATAGAGAGGGAACTTTTTCCTACAAATGTAGAATTTCAAACACTTGAACAGAATCGTTTTAACTTGCATGGAAGTTTACCGGTAACGTTAAAATTTACCTATCCGGGAGAAATATACTACCCTTATGTTTACGGTGGTTATAGCCCATCTTTAACATTATTTGCCAATGGGCGCTATACAAGAAACCCTACTCGTACAGAGGGTAGAGAAGGTACATTGAATATTAATAATACTTCAACCTTTTCTCACTCTCTCATTTTCGGGGCAGGTGTAAAGCGAAGATTTGGTTACAGGTATGTACTTGTTGATTTAAGATACAGGCTTGGTATGACCAATATGAATAATCAACAGAAACAATATGATCTTAGTGATCGAGAGATTAAGGAAAGCTTATTGCTTTATGGCTTACCAGCAGATGATTTTAGATGGAATGGCTTTGAGCTCACGGTTGGCTATGTTTGGCCCAAATATAAACCAAGGGCAAAAAATTCAGTAACCTTACAAACTGTGGTTAAAAAGTGGTTTAGTAAAAAGGATAAAGTAGATGAATAAACAAATTATCATCATATTTTTAATTGCGGTAGTAGGTTTTTGGGCTTGTGATACACAAGATAGTCTAGAGCCAATAGACGATAGTTTCTTCATTAAACTGTATGCAGGCGTTAATGAAGGAGAACAGTTTGGTAATGATATCATTGCCACTTCAGATGGAGGTTTGTTAATTGCAGGTACCTCTGTAGATAATATTAGCAATACATCTGAAATTCTGCTTATCAAAACTGATGCTAGAGGGAATGAACTCTGGACTTTTGGGGCTTCGGATCCGAATGCCTTAGGGGAATTATCGTTCTCTGTAGCTGCTTCTGTAATAGAGTCAACAAATACAAATAGTTATTTTATTGGGGGCACAGTAGGTGAAAATTCTGAGAGGAAATCAGTTATTATAGAGATTAATATTGATGGCACCTTTAAAAGATTAGATATAACAGACACAAATATAGATGACCCTGGAAGTTTTAATGTTTTAAAGAAAATCAGCCTTGGACTTTCGGGAATATTAGTAACTGGAGAAACATCAGTTACTTCAGCATCTGGTGGCGGAGGCATAAATGGATTTGTAAGATTATATGATGAAACGACATTAGTGCCAGATACTATTGACACAAAAAATATTTGGTTTTTTGGAATTGAAGGAGATGACCATGTTGCAGGTGGTTATGAAGTCTCTGATCCAGGGAATTTTATTGGTGGGCAAAATTCGAGATTTTTGATTTTCGGAAGTTCTATTGATCCAGATAATTCAAAAGAAAAATTCTTTTATCAGGGATATAATGACCTTTTTTCTCCCAATCCTAGTATTAAAGCCACACAAACGGATCTACTGTCCGGAAATCAATCGGCATCCTATGTTACTCAGTTTAATGACACTTACTGGGTAATTGGTAATTTAGATCAGAAGAATATGTTTCTATTGGGATGGGAATTCAAATTTGATGACTTAAAAGGGAATGATTGGTCACCAATTGGAACTGGAGTAATAAATACTATAGATATTGATGATAAAATAGGTAAAGGAGTTGCAGTACAGGCTGATAATAAATATGTAGTCGTTGGTGATATTATATTCACCACCGATCATAAGGAGATATATCTTGGTAGAACAAATAGCAACCCTAGCCTGGATTTACAAACTTGGCCAAAAACTTTTGGCACCAGTTCTTCTGCCTATTCAGCAAGTGCTGTTACTACGCTCGCAGACGGCTCAATTATAATTGTAGGTACAGCTGATTTACAACCTATAAAGAAGATAATTGTCATAAAAACAGGTCCGAACGGAGAAATGAGTTTCTAATATGCCAGAAGCTTCGTTTTTAGCCTCGATTTTTTTACTTTTAGGAGGTTACTATTAACCGTTTAGAAGCATTAGATTATATCAGCCTTAACTCACTGTTGCGAAGAATGCCAAAATTAACGTACGTCAAAGCTTTTTTTCTGGGATTGGTGCTCCTTTTTGGGGCTATAATTCCGTCTATTGGGCAAACAACAATCGTTAAGGGAACTGGTGCTGAAGCACTGTGTGTAGGTAAGGGATATACCACATTAACTGATATAACTATTACAGAAGGTTCGTTCAATGATTTTTCGGGAGGCGCTCCATCTACTCTGATATTAACTACCTCTGGCAATTTTGAATTTAACAACTCTGTTATTCCTGGTGTTATTCCTTCAGGAACTGGAATGTCTCAGGTAGGTATCTCTTTTTCCAGTACAACTAGTTTAACCATTAGTTTCAACTTATTCGGAGGGCACGCTGGTGCAATTAATTCAATTTTAATCTCAGGCTTACAAATACAATCAGTTGGAGCTGCGCTAGGAGGGTCCGTTACTAGCTCAGGTACTTTATCAATGAATAATGTAATATCGGGGACCACTAGTTTTGCGGATTTGGGAAGTTATGTACAACCTGTAGCAGATGCAGGTCTTGGCGGTGATGTATGTGGCAAGGATGCTGGTTCTCCTTTTACATTTACTGGTAGCGCTAGTATAGGGATCGGTACTTGGACTAAAGAGAGTGGTCCGGGCAATGCAAATTTCTCTGCAGTAAATAGTGATGGTTCAGATGTTACTGTTGACCAGTATGGTACTTACGTGTTTCGCTGGACTGAAGTTAATACTGCGTGTAGTGACTTTGAGGAAGTAACCGTTAATTTTTATAAACCTACAGTGGCTGATGCCGGAGTCAATCCAACCGAAGAGGTATGTGGTTTATCAATTGCACTCGCAGCTTCTCATAGTGTCGTAGGTAGTACAGGTGTCTGGACTAACCTGACTTTTCCACCAACAGATATTACATTTACTGACAATACTTCATTTAATCCGGTAGCAACAAGTAATGCTTTTGGTACATATACCTTAGAATTTACTGAGACTAATGGTACATGTAGTACTACAGATCAGATTATAGTAACATTCTCGGAACAGCCTGTTGCTAATGCAGGAGCAGGAGGAGAGGTATGCGGAAAAGATATTGGGAATCCTTTTAGTTTAACAGGGATAGCGAGCACAGGTGTTGGTACCTGGACACAAACAAGTGCTATAGGGGCAGAGACATTTATCGATGCAAATCTGGCTACAACAACTGTCTGGGTTGATACTTATGGCACTTATACATTTAGGTGGACAGAAGTTAATGGAGGCTGTAGTGATTTTGATGAAATAATAGTAACCTATACTCAGCCTGTTGTAATCACGGTTCAACCGGTAACACCTCAGATAATATGTGAGGGCAGTGGAGTAACCTTTAGTGTTACGGCGACCGGAACAGGCTTGACCTATCAGTGGCGCAAAGATGGTATCGACAT
>Ga0164313_10001991_pt1 | contig 18325 bp, 30 predicted proteins | sample GuaBasSedimGuay4_FD_113735 | JGI IMG/M metagenome (GOLD analysis project Ga0164313, IMG submission 113735) | Subseafloor sediment microbial communities from Guaymas Basin, Gulf of California, Mexico - Guay4, Core 4569-4, 0-3 cm | ecosystem: Environmental > Aquatic > Marine > Hydrothermal vents...
ACAACGTGACCATAACGGGCGACCTGATCACCCCCATCGCCATGGAAAAAGAACTTAGGTTTGCAATTCGTGAAGGCGGCCGCACCGTGGGCGCCGGCGTGGTAAGCGAAATAATCGAATAAATTTTCATGTCTGTTGGGTTTTGCGAAGATAGAAACATGAGTAGCTATTTAAATGTATTTGCGTTTGAGATTGTGCTTAAGGGCATCAATCAAGGTCAATAAAACGATAACCTGTTTCTAATGAGAGAGAGACGAAAAACATGATAATGAATACGAAAATCAGGATCCGGCTCAAGGCCTACGATCACAAGCTTCTCGACCAGTCTGCTGTGGATATCCTGGATACAGCCAGAAAGACCGGGGCCAAAGTCGTCGGACCGATTCCGCTGCCCACGCGTATCAACAAATATTGTGTTCTGCGGTCACCGCACATCGACAAGAAGTCCAGGGAACAGTTCGAGATGCGGACGCACAAACGGTTGCTGGACATTCTGGAGCCGACCCAGCAGACGGTGGATGCACTGATGAAGCTGGATCTTTCTCCCGGCGTGGATGTGGAGATAAAACTCTAACCCGTTTTTGTAAGGGCCTTGTTTTCATTTCACAAACTGCTGTTTCTTGAAAACCGGAAACAGCAGTTTGGTGATTATTAGGCCATATATTAATGAGTAAATGCGGTGATCGACGAAAAAAGATCCCGCCTAACGCAAGAGAATGCTCAAGGGGTGTTGAGAAAAATGTGTAAAGGACTGATAGGAAAAAAATTGGGGATGACGAGCCAGTTTACATCTGAGGGCAAGTACATCCCGGTCACCGTCATCCAGGTGGGACCGTGCGTCGTTACCCAGGTGAAGACCACCGATATTGACGGATACAATGCTTTGCAACTGGGATTTGGAGAAAAGTCCCCGAAGAGCATCAACAAACCCATGCAGGGACATCTCACCAAAAGCGGCCGGGAAAATTTCGAGGTGCTCAAGGAAGTGCCCGTGGATGATCCCGAATCATACAAGCCTGGCCAGACCATCACCGCTGAATTGTTCGGCGTCGGGGAGCGGGTTGAGATCGTCGGCATCAGCAAGGGACGCGGGTTTTCCGGTGTCATGAAACGTCACGGTTTCAGCGGCGGGAAGAAAACCCACGGCAGCCACAGCCATCGTATTCCCGGCTCCATTGGATGCAGTGCATGGCCGGCTAAAGTCATCAAGGGCAAGAAAATGCCCGGCAACTTCGGTAATGACCAGAAAACCATCCGGAACGTCGAGATATTCGACATTCGCCCCAAGGACAACCTGGTGCTGCTGAAAGGGCCGGTGCCCGGTGCCAAGTCAGGGCACATTACCATTCGAAAACCCAAATACACGAAATAGAACAGAGGAAACTCATGGCGGTTGTAGATATAGTAAACAGTGCAGGAGAAAAGGTTTCGGAGATCGACCTCAACGACGAGATCTACAATGTGCCTGTGAAGTCGAGCGTCCTGCACCAAGTTGTAAACATGCAGCTTGCAGGTAAACGGGCCGGGTCGGCATCGGTCAAACACCGTTCCGATGTCAGGGGCAGCCAGCGCAAGCTGTTTCGCCAGAAAGGGACTGGCCGGGCGCGTCGGGGAAACATTAAGTCACCATTGCTCAGGGGCGGCGGGGTCGTGTTCGGACCGGACACCAAATCCTGGGCCTACAAAGTGCCCAAAAAAGTTCGGCGGCAGGCCCTTAAAATGGCATTGAGCAGCAAGCTTCAGGATGACGCCATCCTCGTTCTGGACAATCTTGAATTCGAAGAAATCAAGACCCGTGCGATAGTGGACATCACCGGTAGCCTCAATGTGGAGAACGCGCTGATTGTCGTCGACAAGCAGGATGAAAAGCTGGAACTCTCTTCGAGAAATGTACCCCACATAAAAGTGCTGCGTTGCGAAGGTCTCAACGTTTACGACATTTTAAAGTACAAAAAGCTCGTTTTGCTCGAGGGTTCGGTCAAAGGCATTGAAGGGAGGCTGCTGTCATGATCCAGTACGATATCATCATCAGACCCGTGGTAACGGAAAAGACCAGCATCCAGAAAGAGGACTTCAACCAGGTTTCCTTTGAGGTGGATCGTCGGGCCAACCGGGTTGAAATCCGCCGGGCTATTGAAAAGATATTCAATGTCAAGGTGGCCGATGTCAAGACCATGCAGGTCAAGGGGAAAGTCAAACGGCGCGGCCGGGTCGTCGGCAAGCGCAAAGACTGGAAAAAAGCGATTGTCAGCCTGATGCCGGGCGAACGCATCGATTTTTTTGAAGGGGTATAGTCAGGAAACTTTAGGAGCATAACATGGCAACCAAGCAAGTAAAACCAACATCTCCCGGACGCCGCTTTCAAACCTATGCGACGTTTGAAGAGATTACAGAGACCGTCCCGGAAAAGTCGCTGCTGAAGAATCTGAAAAAGAGCGGTGGCCGGAACGCCAACGGCAGGATCACCAGCCGGCACAGGGGCGGAGGACATAAACGCCATTACCGGATCATCGATTTCAAACGGGACAAGATCGGTATCCCGGCCAAGGTGGCAACCATCGAATACGACCCCAACCGCAGCGCAAGAATTGCTTTGCTGCACTATGTAGACGGGGAAAAACGGTATATCCTGGCGCCCCTGAATCTGAACGTCGGCGACGAGGTCATGGCCGGTCCCGAAGCGGATATCAAGCCCGGGAACACGCTTCCGCTTGAGAAAATTCCTCTGGGTACGCATATTCACAACATTGAACTGCGCCTCGGCAAGGGGGGGCAGATCGTCCGCTCGGCAGGCACCTATGCTCAGTTGATGGCCAAGGAAGACCGTTACGCGCTGGTCAAGCTGCCTTCGAGCGAGGTGCGAATGGTCCTTTTGAGATGCAACGCCACCATCGGCCAGGTGGGGAATGCGAACCACGAAAATATTCGTCTTGGAAAAGCGGGCCGCAAACGCTGGCTGGGAAAAAGACCCAGTGTCCGGGGCGTTGCCATGAACCCGGTGGATCATCCCATGGGTGGCGGCGAAGGCCGTTCTTCGGGTGGCCGGCATCCCTGTACGCCCTGGGGCATGCCCACCAAGGGGTACAGGACCCGCAAGAACAAGCGAACCGACAAGTACATCGTTAAGAAACGCACCAAGAAATAAAAATTCACATCGGGCGGCTGAGAGCCGGCCGGTGAAGCGCAGGAGAGGTCATGCCCAGATCTTTAAAAAAAGGTCCATTTATCGAACAAAAATTGCTTAGCAAGGTATTGAATGCTCAGGAATCCCGCAGCAACAGGGTCATAAAGACCTGGTCGAGACGTTCGACCGTTATACCAGAAATGGTGGGAATCACCCTGGCAGTTCACAACGGGAGAAAGTTTATTCCGGTATTTGTCACCGAAAATATGGTGGGGCACAAGCTGGGTGAATTTTCACCCACGCGGACCTATTATGGCCATGCCGGCGATAAAAAATCGAAACTGAAGCGATAAAAACATTTGCATAAGGGAGTGTCTGAGATGGAGGTCAAGGCGAGATCCAGATATGTACGCATATCTCCTCAGAAAGTCAGATTGATAGCTGGTGCTATCAAGGGAAAACCGGTTGAGACAGGGCTGGGCATTTTAAAGTTTATGCCGCAGAAAGCCGCCGGCCTCGTAGAGAAAGTTGTCCGGTCCGCTGCAGCGAATGCAGACCACAACCACGGTTTGGATGTGGACAATCTGGTCATCAACAACCTCATCGTTGACCAGGGGCCCACCTTGAAACGCTTTCGGGCGCGAGCCAGGGGGCGAGGTGCCAGGATTTTGAAGAGAACCAGTCACATAACAGTTATTTTAGCTGAAGATGCGTTGTAAAAACTAAGGGGGTACGAGCTTGGGCCAGAAAGTAAATCCGATAGGGCTGAGATTAGGGATCGTCAAGACGTGGGATTCCAGGTGGTATGCCGGGAAAAAGTATGCCGGCTATATTCTGGAGGACCACAATATCCGGAAGTTCATCAAGAAGAAACTTTACCATGCCGGTATTTCAAAGATCGAGATCGAACGATCTGCCAAACGCGTCCGGCTCCGCATTTTCACGGCCAGACCCGGCATTGTGATCGGCAAGAAAGGTTCCGAGATTGAACTGCTAAAGAAAGACTTGGAAAAGCTCGTTACCCAGGAAGTTCTCATCGATATCCAGGAAGTCCGGAAACCGGAAATCGATGCCCAGCTGGTGGCCGAGAACGTTGCGCTTCAGATCGAAAGGCGCGTGGCATTCAGAAGGGCCATGAAAAGGGGTGTTTCTTCGGCCATGCGGTTTGGTGCACAGGGCGTCAAGATTATTTGCGCGGGTCGCCTGGGCGGTGCGGAAATGGCCAGAACCGAATGGTATCGTGAGGGCCGTGTGCCCCTGCACACCCTTCGGGCCGACATCGACTACGGCTTTACGGAAGCCAACACCACCTACGGAATTATCGGTATCAAGGTGTTTGTGTTCAACGGTGAAATACTGAAAAAAGATGCACTGGAATCAGCCCGCGGCTGATGTCACTACTCACATGAATTTCAGGTCCCGGGATTGTTGACTAATGATCCAATATCGCCGCGGACATCACAGGAGATAGAAAATGCTGAGCCCTAAAAAGGTTAAGTATAGAAAGAAACAAAAAGGAAAAATGAGAGGGCTGGCACGCCGCGGCAGCGAGCTGAACTTTGGAGAATTCGGTCTGCAGGCAATTGAATGCGGGACGATCAGCAACAAGCAGATCGAGGCTGCGCGTATCGCCATGACCCGGTACGTGAAGAGGGGCGGCAAGATGTGGATCAGAATATTTCCGGACAAATCCTTTACCAAGAAACCCGCGGAAGTTAGAATGGGCAAGGGTAAAGGGGCACCGGAAGGTTGGGTAGCCGTCATTCGACCCGGTCGCATACTTTACGAAATGTCAGGTGTGTCCAGAGAGATGGCCCAGGAAGCACTCAGGCTGGCATCACACAAACTTTCAGTTAAAACGAGATTTGTGGAGAGGAGTGTTCAGGCATGAAAACGAGTGAAATTAGGGAAATGAACCCCGAGGAGCGGCTGCAGAAGATGACCGACCTGAAAGAAGAGTTGTTCAACCTGCGTTTTCAGCTCGAAATCGGCCAGATCGAAAATCCGAACAAAATCAAACAGACGAAAGTCGATATTGCCCGGATTAAGACCATCATCAGGGAAACCGATAAATAAACGCCGACAAATTTTCATGCCTTGATGCGCATGACGAGGCATGAAAAAACTATGATCACAAAATTAGAGGACATTGAAAAGTTTTTGCTATGAAAAAACCAGGAATGAAAAGACAATTGGTCGGGACGGTAGTGGGCGATAAGATGGACAAGACGGTCACTGTTCAGGTCGAAAGACTGGTCAAACACCGCCTGTATAAGAAATTCATCAAACGGCAGAACAAATTTTCCGTCCATGACGAAAGCAACACCTGCCAGGTAGGAGACAAGGTACTGATCACCGAGTCGCGGCCGCTGAGCCGGATGAAACGGTGGCGTGTCAGTGAGATTGTTAAAAAAGTTGTTTAAGGGGTAAAAGATGATACAGGCAGAAACAAGATTGACCGCAGCGGATAACTCCGGGGCCAGAGTACTCTACTGTATTAAAGTTCTTGGTGGCTCCAGAAGGCGGTACGCGGGGATTGGCGATGTTATCGTTGTTTCGGTAAAAGAGGCCATACCCAACGCCAAGGTAAAAAAGGGGGATGTCCTCAAAGCGGTTGTCGTCAGAACCAAGAAGGAAATCCGGAGGCCTGATGGCTCCTATATCCGGTTTGACGACAACTCGGCGGTGCTGATCAACGCGCAGAGAGAGCCTGTGGGCACCCGTATTTTTGGTCCGGTTGCCCGTGAACTGCGCGCCAAAAGATTTATGAAAATAGTATCTCTGGCACCTGAGGTGTTATAGGTATCAAAGCGGTTTGTGGAGAGTCGGCTTATGTTTAGAGATAAATGCCATATAAAAAAAGATGACAAAGTAAAAATACTTACCGGAAAAGACAAGGGTAAAATCGGTAAAGTGCTGAAGGTCGATAGAAAAAATGACCGCCTGCTGGTTGAGAACATCAACGTTGTCAAACGGCACACGAAACCCAGTGCCCAAAACCGTCAGGGGGGTATCGTCGAGAGCGAAGCAACAATTTCCTGGTCCAATGCCATGCTGATGTGCAACAAGTGCTTGAGCCCGATCAGGGTCCAGATGAAACAGCTCGACGATGGAAAAAAAGTTCGGATCTGCAGGAAGTGCAGTGAAGTCATTGATGCGTAAACTTCAGGCGCAGGCGAAGATTCCGTCGAAACCTGGCGCAATAAAAAGAAGGTAACAGAATGTCACAACTAAAAAATTATTATGAAACAGAAGTAGTGCCCAAGCTCTTGGAAACCTTCAAGTACAGCAATATGATGCAGGTGCCCAAGCTCGACAAAGTCATATTGAACATGGGCATGGGCGAAGCCATTCATAATATAAAACTGTTGGATGCGGCCGTTGACGAGCTCACGACCATTTCGGGGCAGAAGCCCATCATTACCCGGGCCAAGAAATCCATCGCCGCATTCAAACTCAGAGCCGGGATGCCCATCGGCTGTATGGTGACCCTGCGGAAAAACCGTATGTACGATTTTGTCAACAAGCTCGTAAACGTCGCTCTCCCCCGTGTGCGTGACTTCAGGGGTATTTCGGGCACGGCTCTGGACGGGAATGGCAATTATACCCTGGGCATCAAGGAACACATCATATTTCCCGAGATCGATTACGACAAAATCGACCGTATCAAGGGTATGAATATTACCATCGTTACAACGGCGAATAATGACGAAGAAGGCAAAAAACTGCTCAAGCTACTCGGAATGCCATTCAAGAATTAGCATGGGGAATTAGTCAGGGCTCTTCGCAGTCGAGGCGGAGCCGGACGTAGACGTGAGATCGTCGATTTTAGCAGGAGGACAATTTGGCAAAAACAGCGCTGAGAATGAAAGTGAAGCGGAAACCGAAGTTTAAAGTAAGAAGTTACAACCGGTGTCCGATTTGCGGTCGACCAAGAGCATTTATCAGGAAATTCGGGATCTGTAGAATCTGCTTCCGGAATTTTGCCTCCCAGGGGAAGCTTCCGGGTGTCGTAAAATCCAGCTGGTAAGACGGTTGGGGAAACGTTATTGAACCGAATAGCTGATAATCATACACATTAGAAACATTCAGGAGAAAACGACAATGGCGATGAGTGATCCAGTTGCCGATATGCTGACCAGAATCAGGAACGCCGGCAAAGCGAAATTCAATAGTGTCGACATTCCGGGTTCCAAACTCAAGGTTGAGGTGGCCAAGGTACTGAAAGATGAAGGCTACATCCGGAACTTCAAATTTGTAAAGGACGACAAGCAGGGCATCCTGCGTGTTTACCTGAAATATGACAAAAAACAAAAGCACGTCATATTGAACATCGATCGCGTCAGCAAGCCCAGCCGCAGGGTTTACCTGAAAAGCAAGGACGTGAAACCTGTTTACAACGGGCTCGGGGTTGCTATTTTATCAACCTCCAAGGGCATCATGTCCGACAAGCACGCCCGCAAAGAGAATGTAGGCGGCGAGGTTCTCTGCAACATCTGGTAGTATAATCGCCACTAAGGCTCGAAGACGCAAAGAAAACTTATTTTTAGAGTCTTAGAGACTTCGAGGCAAAATAAGATAAGTTACGCGTGTTATAGTAATCAAGCAAGGAGAGTACCATGTCTCGTGTAGGCAAAAAACCGATACCGGTTCCCGATAAAACGAAAATTACATACAAGGACAAGGTCATCACCGTTCAGGGGGAAAAAGGGTCGCTTGAGCGCACTATTCACCCCCGCATCGATCTGGCGATAGATGGCGGCATCATCAATGTGACCATGGCCAACAACGACCGCGAAAGCCGGGCCCTGCAGGGGCTGACTCGCAGCCTGGTGGCCAATATGTTGACCGGTGTCAGTAAGGGGTTCGACAGGGTCCTGGAAATAAACGGCATCGGCTATCGTGCTGAACTCAAAGGCAAGAGCATTCTGTTCAACCTGGGATATTCGCATCCCATCAATTTTGCGCTGCCCGATGGAATATCAGCCAACATCGAGAAAAATAACGTTGTCAAGCTTTCCGGAATAGACAAGGAACTTCTCGGCCGGACAGCGGCATCGATCCGGCAGCTGCGGCCCCCTGAGCCTTACAAGGGCAAAGGGATCAAATATGCGGAAGAGTACATCCAACGCAAGGCCGGGAAGACCGGGACGAAGTAACAGAGCCCCAGAGGTCAGAAGACAGAGGCCAGAAGACAGAGGTCAGAAGACAGAGATCAGAACCACAGAAGACAGAAGGCATGTAGGGGCTGGCCTTGTGCCTGCCCGATAAAGCGTTAGACCGTTGGAAGAACAGAGAACAGAAAACGGAAGTTAAACGAATATAGGAATAAAGAAAATGGGTTCAACTAATGTGCGCACGGTGTCACGGTTAAAAAGGAAGAAACATATCCGCAAACGGCTCAGCGGTACGGCAGAACGCCCGAGACTGAGCGTGTTCAGAAGTTCTAGACATATTTACGCGCAGCTTGTGGACGATGTAAAGGGTGATACACTCATTTCGGCCAGCAGTCTCGAGAAAACTGTCCAGGGTTTGCCGAAATTCGAAAACAAGATCGCCATGGCCGAGCATATCGGCAAACTGCTGGCTGAGCGCGCCAAGGAAAAAGGCATCGAAACGGTGGTGTTCGACAGAAACGGATTTCTCTATCACGGGCGTGTCAAGGCGCTTTCCAGCGGAGCCCGCGAAGCAGGACTGAAATTTTAGCCAAAGTATAAATTTACAAAGGAGGCAAACCCTTGTTCAAACGAAATACTGAAGACAATGATTTAATTGACAAGGTTGTCCATATCAGCAGGGTGGCGAAGGTCGTCAAGGGCGGTCGTCGATTCAGCTTCAGTGCCATTGTAGTGGTTGGTGACGGTAAGGGGCAGATAGGCTACGGTCTGGGCAAGGCCGGAGAGGTCCCCGAGGCAATACGCAAAGGTGTTGAAAAAGCTAAGAAGAACATGTCCACCATTGCTCTTGTGGAAGGCACGATTCCTTTTCAGGTCACCGGCAAATACGGTGCCGGAAAAGTGCTTTTGAAGCCAGCATCAGAAGGCACCGGAGTGATCGCGGGCGGTGCGGTGCGTGCTGTGCTGGAGGCGGTCGGCGTGCAGAACATTCTCACGAAATGCCTGGGCTCACACAATCCCCACAATATTGTCAAGGCAACCATTAAGGGACTTCAGCAGCTTCAAAGCCGCGAGATGGTTGCGGCGCGGCGCGGCATTCCTGTAGCGGAATTATAAAGAGGAAAAGTTCAATGGCTGGGAAAATAAACATTACACTGGTAAAGAGCATGATCGGAAGGCCTGAAAAACACCGCAAAGTGCTGCGTGCTATGGGCTTACTTAAAATGAATAAAACGATTCAGCTCGAGGACACACCTTCCACACGAGGAATGGTTCACGTCGTATCGCACCTGGTCAAAGTGGAGGAGTACAACGATGAAACTAAATGAACTATCTCCGGCGGAAGGATCCCGGAAAAATAGAAAACGGGTTGGACGGGGTGTTGCCTCGGGTTCCGGCAAAACAGCCGGCCGGGGATCGAAAGGGCACAACAGCCGTTCCGGCGGCGGTGTGAGGCCCGGATTCGAGGGTGGGCAGATGCCCATTCATCGTCGTCTGCCCAAGCGCGGATTTACCAACATTTTTGCCGATTGCGTTGCCGTCATCAATGTGCGCGACCTGAACAGGTTCGAGAGCGGCAGCGTCGTGGATGAGGTGGCCCTCGTGGGCAGCGGCCTCGTCAAAGGCGCCAGGGACGGTATCAAGCTTCTGGGGCAGGGGGAGATCGGACATCCCTTGTCGGTTAAAGTCAACCGAGTCAGCGCAACCGCCCGGAAAAAAATCGAAGCGGCCGGCGGAAATGTAGAGGTCGTATAATGATTGGTAGCGGTTTCCAGAACATATTCAAAATTCCGGAACTCAAGAAGAGAGTTTTCTACACGCTGGCCCTTCTCTCTGTTTACAGGGTCGGTGTTCACGTTCCCACGCCCGGAATAGACACCGTGGCCCTGGCCTCCTTTTTTGCCAGAGCCAAGGGAACGTTGTTGGGATTGTTCGATATGTTTTCAGGGGGCGCTTTGGAACGGCTCTCTGTTTTTGCTCTGGGAATCATGCCTTACATCAGCGCCTCGATTATTTTGCAGCTCCTGACGGTGGTGGTGCCGCACCTCGAACGGCTTTCCAAGGAAGGTGAGCAGGGGCGGAAAAAAATTACCCAGTACACCCGCTATGGTACCGTTGTCCTGAGTATTATTCAGGGATTCGGCATCAGTGTCGGGCTGGAGAGCATGACCTCTCCCGGCGGGGCGGCGGTGGTTATCGACCCGGGCTGGAGTTTCAGGTTAATGACGGTTCTGACGCTGACAGCCGGTACGGCTTTTATCATGTGGCTGGGTGAGCAGATTACCGAAAGGGGCATCGGCAACGGTATATCCCTGATCATTTTTGCCGGTATCGTGGCCCGCATGCCGCAGGCCATCGGCAATACATTCCGGTTGCTTTCCACGGGTGAGATGGGTATTTTTGTGATTATCATCCTGGCGGTGCTGATGATTGCGGTCATCGGCTTTATCATTTTTGTGGAACAGGGACAGCGACGCATACCGGTCCAGTATGCCAAACGGGTCGTGGGGCGTAAGATGTACGGGGGGCAGAGTACCCACCTCCCCCTGAAGATCAATACGTCCGGAGTTATACCGCCCATTTTCGCTTCGTCGATCATCATGTTCCCGGCTACCATCGCCAGTTTCATCGCCATACCGTGGGTCAAGGCGATTGCCGATACCATCAGGCCCGGGAACCTCGTGTATGAAATGTTGTTTGTCGGCTTTATATTCTTTTTCTGCTATTTTTACACGGCGGTAACCTTCAACCCTGTGGACGTGGCCGACAACATGAAAAAGCAGGGCGGGTACATCCCGGGGATACGCCCCGGGAAGCGCACGGCAGATTATATCGACCGGGTATTGACCCGTATCACCCTGGGAGGAGCCATATACGTATCAACCGTATGTGTGCTGCCTTCCATTCTGATAAGCCGGTTCAACGTTCCCTTTTACTTCGGGGGCACGGCGCTCCTGATCGTGGTCGGTGTGGCCATTGACACGATATCTCAGATCGAGTCCCACATGTTGACCAGACACTATGAGGGCTTTTTGAAAAAGGGCGGTGTGAAAGGCAGGCGTTAGCCGGAAGAATAATTAATAATTAATTGTTGAGAACTAATTATTAATGACCATTATCTGAAAAGGACATCGAGCACTATGCCAAAGGAAGAAGCCATAAAAGTCGAGGGTGTTGTTCTCGAGACGCTGCCCAACGCCATGTTCAAAGTCGAACTGGAAAACAAGCACCAGGTTCTCGCTCACATCTCCGGAAAAATGCGTATGCACTTTATCAAAATACTGCCTGGAGACAAAGTGACGGTGGAACTGTCACCCTATGATCTGACTCGCGGGAGGATTACCTACCGCTCTAAATAATGCCTGAACACAGGTAACAACCAGGCTGTGCGGGAGCCGGTATTGCATGAACCCGGTACAAACCGAAAAGAGCCGTACAGTGATTGAACAAGGAGATGCAGCCATGAAGGTCAGGGCATCAGTCAAAAAAATGTGCAGCAAATGCAAAATAATCCGCCGCAAAGGTGTTGTGCGCGTGATTTGCACCAACAAGCGACACAAACAGAGGCAAGGATAGAGGAGGAAGACCATTGGCACGTATTGCTGGCGTTGATTTACCCAGGGGTAAACGTATCGAGATAGGCCTTACATATATTTATGGCATCGGGAGAACTACATCCAATCGCATTCTCTCCAAGATCAATATCAATCCGGATACCAAGACAGACGACTTGTCCGAATCCGAGATCAACAGCATTAGAAAAGTCATAGACGCCGAGTACAGGGTCGAAGGTGTTCTGCGTACTGAAATTTCGATGAACATAAAACGTCTGATGGACCTGGGGACCTATCGCGGGCTTCGTCACAGACGTGGATTGCCGGTCCGCGGCCAGCGAACAAGCACCAATGCGAGAACCCGCAAAGGCCCCAAACGGTCGGCTGTAAAGAAAAAAGGCGCTGCTAAAGCGAAGAAATAGTCATCATGCAGAAAGCTGCCCTATCGAAAATGAACACTGATTAAACATAGTAAACAGGGACAGAACGCACATGCCAAAAAAAACGCGTACGAAAAAGAAAGAAAAGAAAAATATCCCGACTGGAGTGGTTCACATTCAGTCCACATTCAATAACACCATCGTGACGATTACCGACCCGGCGGGCAATGTTGTCTCCTGGTCCAGCGCAGGTGTTCAGGGGTTTAAAGGCTCGCGCAAGAGCACGCCCTTTGCCGCCCAGTTGACTGCGGAAGATGCCGCCCGGAAGGCCATGGAACACGGTATGCGCAGCGTGGAAGTTTACGTCAAAGGGCCCGGGGCGGGTCGCGAATCCGCGCTCAGGGCGCTTCAGGCGGCTGGATTCAACGTGGTTCTGATAAAAGACGTAACACCCATACCGCACAACGGTTGTCGTCCACCCAAAAGACGCCGGGTATAGGTATTCATTAAATTAATTAAAATACATTAGAAACACACCAAACAGGAATAACAGGCTTCTGTAGTTTGGCTTTCATAAAAGAATGCTAACGCGTTGAAAGCCGCTGTCTGTTTCTAATGAAGGAGGAAAATTTGGCACGATATACAGGATCGGTCTGCAGAATTTGCCGACGCGAAAATATGAAACTGTTTTTAAAGGGTGACCGCTGTTTCTCGGACAAGTGTGCCTTTGACAGGCGCGGGTACGCACCGGGTGACCACGGGCAGCGTCGCCGCGGCAAGACATCGGACTACGGCATCCAGCTCAGGGAAAAGCAGAAGGTCAAACGCATGTACGGACTTTCCGAAAAACAGTTTCACCTGTTTTTCGAGCGGGCAGACAGCCAGAAGGGTATTACCGGTACCAACCTCCTGGCCATGCTTGAACGGCGTATGGACAATGTCATCTATCGGCTGGGGTTTGTCAATTCACGTACCCAGGGCCGTCACTTTGTGAAACACAACCATTTCCTGGTAAACGGGAAGAAGGTGAACATTCCTTCCTACCTGATCAAGGTCGGTGATGTCATCGAAGTCAGGGAAAAAAGCAAAAAGGTCCAGTCCATCACCGATGCGCTGGATGCGGTTGTGCGCCGGGGCGTACCCCCCTGGCTGGAGCTTGAAAAGGACGGCATGAAGGGGTCCGTGACAGCGGTTCCCGCGCGCGAAGACATCACCATGCCGATTCAGGAACAACTCATTGTCGAGCTCTATTCCAAGTAATCGGATCGAGGAATATTAATACGGCGCAGGGTGTGGGCCGGTGACTGGTCACCGCATGCCACGCTCTGACCCGACATAGTCTGGAGAGAACATAATGACCTCAAATGACACCATGTTCATAAACTGGCGCTCCATGATCAAGCCGGATAAGGTTCAGGTAGACAGCACACCATCTTATGGCAAGTTCGTTTGCGAGCCCCTTGAAAGAGGTTTTGGCATTACCATAGGCAATTCACTGCGGCGGATTATTCTGTCTTCCCTGCACGGCGCGGCCATCGTCTCGGTGAAATTCGACACTGTTATGCATGAATTCAGTGTCATCCCCGGCGTTCTTGAGGATGTTTCCGAGATCATTCTTAATTTAAAGGAAGTCAGGCTGAAAGTGTCCGACACGGAGCAAAAAACCGTCATGATTGATGCCAAGGGAGAGAGTGTCGTCACGGCCGGGGATATCATCAGTGAAGACGGGCGTGTGGAAGTCCTCAATCCTGATCAGCACATTGCCACGCTCAGGGATGATTCTCAGCTGAAGATGTCCATGGTGGTGAATCTGGGCAAAGGTTATTCGCTGGCTGAAGCCAACAAGGATGAAGACGCTCCTGTGGGAACCATCCCCATCGATGCTGTTTTCTCACCGGTAAAAAGGGTAAACTATGTGGTGGGCAATGCCCGGGTTGGCCAGAGAACGGATTACGACAAGCTGACCCTGGAGGTCTGGACCGACGGCAGCATCTCGCCCGAGGACAGCGTGGCCTATGCCGCCAAGATTTTCAAGGAGCAGATGACCCTTTTCATCAACTTTGATGAGGACATAGAGCCGGAGCCCGACAAAAATGCCGACGAACAGCAGAAGCCCAAGTTCAATGAAAACCTGTACCGCAGCGTGGAGGAACTGGAGCTGTCCGTCCGCAGTGCCAACTGCCTCAAAAATGCAGAAATACTCAAACTCTATCAACTGGTACAGAAATCGGAAGCGGAGATGCTCAAGACCAAAAATTTCGGCAGAAAATCCCTGAACGAGATCAAGGAGGTTCTGGCGGAGATGGGGCTTTCCCTCGGCATGAAGCTGGATGGGTTCGTTCCGCCTGAAGAGGATACAGAAGAAGGAGAATAGGCGATAAAATGAGACATCGAAAAGCGGGTGTAAAACTCAATATGACGAGCAGTCACAAGCAGGCCATGTTCCGGAACATGGTGACTTCGCTGTTCAAACACGATCGCATTCGGACAACCGATGCCAAAGCCAAGGAACTGAGGCGCTGGGCGGACCAAATGGTGACCCTGGCCAAAAGGGGAGATCTGCATGCACGCCGGCAGGCCATGTCCGTCATTCGGGAGAAAGATGTGGTTCACAAGCTGTTTGACGAGGCTGCCGAGCGTTTTGGTTCGGTTTCGGGAGGCTATACCCGGGTAATCAAACTCGGGCACAGGCCGGGCGACGCAGCCCCTGTATCCCTGATAGAGCTGATAACCACCGAGAGCCGCGACAAGAAGAAACCAGCTGCTAAAAAGGCCAAACCCGCAGCACCCAAGAAGGTTGAAGAGAAAGCCGTCGAAAAAGCAGCGGTTGAAGAGCCTGCCGAAGAAAAGGCGCTGGCCGCTGAAACTGCTGAGGTTGAAGCTGCGGAGACCGTAGGCAGCAGTAATGCAGAGGATGTGAACGATGCGCCGCAAGAGACTGCTGTGGCCCCTGAAGAAGTGATTGAAAAAAAAGCAGCCGATACTCAGCCGGAGGAAGTCGCTCCCGAGGCAGCCGTGCCTGAAGACAAGGAAGCGGAAGATCCCAAGGATAAGAGCGAATAATCGTAAAATATATTTAATAGCTTAAAAATTGAAAGGGTCCTGATTATAGAATCAGGGCCCTTTTTTTCTTGACTATGGGAGGGATAGCTGTAATATAGCTTTAAATAATCTTTGACAAATGAACGGGGTTTATTTTTAGGAGGAACAAAGGGAATTTTCAAGTACAAGCGCCTTGGGACATCCCGCAGAAAAAAGGAGGCAAAGATGCTAAAGCGTTCACTGGTTGTGGTAACATGTTGTTTAGTAAGCTTGGTATTGTTCACGGTTCCTGCATTAGCCGGACCGTCCCTGGATGCGTGGAAACCCAATTTCGATCCATCTGGTGCAAAATACAAATGCATGGTTTCCAATGTTTCCCATCCTGTCATCAAAGGCGTCTATGCCGGGTTTGCCATCCGTGACGAGTTATGGAAACGTACCAACGGGCAGATCTACCTCGACTATAAACCCTTCTCCATGCTCGGGGGAGAGGTGGAAGTACTCAATCAATTGCAGATGGGTGCCATCCAGGGGATGGGGGTCAGTTCGGTGGCGGCCACTAATTTGGGCCCGCGGTTCGGTCTTATCAACCTGCCGTTTCTGGTCAACTCCTTTGATAAATTGGATCGCTTTACTTCCAATGAAAAGCTTTTCAACCATTTCATGATGGCCATGGATCACCAGGGCATCATTGGGCTGGATATCACCGGCTACGGTAACTATGGCTGGGCAACCACCTTTCCGGTGAAAACCATAGCAGATGCAAAAAAGGTCAAGTTCCGCACCGCGGAAGCAGCTGTCAACCAGCTGTTTTACAAAGAATGCGGTTTCAATCCGGTGGCCATGCCTTGGCCGGATGTGCCGGTTGCCCTGAAACAGGGGGTTATCACAGGACTGGACCACACGCCTATTGTATGCAACATCACCAAAAAGTTCGAAGTAGCCAAGTATTTTACCCAACTCGATTATGCTCAGGGGCTTTTCATCTGGATTTTCAACAAAGCCTGGTTTAACAAGCTGCCGGCCGATCTGCAGGTGACTTTCACGGAAGTAGTCCACGATGTCTGTGCCCAGATCCGCCAGGAAACCGTGCAGCAGGAAACTGATCAAATCGCCAACGCCAAGTCAAATGGTATCCAGTTTTTCAGACTCAGTGATACCGGTATGGACGTAATTAAACGCAAAGGCGATGTGGCCCATGTAAAATTTGCACCTGAAATCAACAAACTCTACAAGGGAGATACCTACCGACCGGATAATTTCTTGAAGGAAGTGCAGGATTATATGGGATACAAACCATAATATTGACAAAATGCAACTATCAAAGGGGATTCGGGAATACCGGTCCCCTTTTATTCATTGAATTAAGGAGCAGGGGATGTTTGTAAAAATCCTGGGACGGCTGGACAAAATACTCACTTTTTTTGAAGAGTGGACACTGTTTATCACCGTCATGGTGGCATTGATAGCTCTTTTTATCAATGTGGTGCTGCGTTATGGGTTTAACTACACCCTGGCATGGTCCGAAGAACTGGTGCGTGAGGTGATCATCTATACCACCTTCATCGGTTGCAGTGCGGCCATCAAAGAGCGTAAAATGATAAAAATCGATGCCTCGGTGCAGCTTCTGCCCAAGCTGAAGGTGCCGCTGAATTTTTTCAGCAATATCGTGACCCTGATATTTGCCTGCATGATGATGTATTATGGCACGCTGATGGCGGTCATGCAGTACCGAACGTTTCAAAAGACCATCATCCTGCAGATTCCCCTGGCTTATCTATATGCCATCCTGCCTCTTATGGGGATCATGATGTTTATCCGCACCATTCAGATCATGCATGAAGACATTCAGGCGTTGCGCGTCGAGAAACAGGCTGGCCAAGCCTAATCTGTACCCCAAGGTTGTTTAGGCAACCGTTGGGGTGATTAAATTTGAGTAGGAGAGCAATTATATGCACACAAGCGATTTGATCATTCTGCTGGTTCTGCTGGGCTGCATGGCCACCTATATTCCCGTGTTCATGTGTCTTTTCTTTACAGCTGCCATAGGCCTTCTCCTCTTTACAGATATCCCCCTTCTTTTGCTGGCGCAGTCAATATTTCGTTCCATGGACAATTTTGCGCTGGTGGTGGTTCTGTTTTTTATCCTGTGCGGTAATATCATGACCGCCGGCAGCATCGTGGAAAAGCTGATTAAATTTGCCAACACACTGGTGGCCTGGCTGCCCGGCGGGTTAGGTATGGCCGGGGTGTTGGCCTGCGGCATGTTCGGCGCTATTTCCGGGTCGACAGTGGCCACGGTGGTTGCTCTCGGGGGTTTCATGATACCGCAGCTCATAAAAAAAGGGTATCCGGAAAAGTACTCCATCGGGCTGATGACCACTTCACCCAATCTGGGTGTCATCATTCCGCCGAGCATCGGTATGATTCTGTACAGCATGATCAGCAACGTTTCCCTGGAAGGCCTGTTTGCAACTGGGTTTGTTCCCGGCGTCCTGATTATGCTGGGTGTGTGTGCCTATTCCTACTTTATTTTCCGCGGGGATACAGAAATCGTTCGCCAGCCCGTACCGAGCGTCGGCCATGTCTTGAGAGTATTCATAGAATGTTTTTGGGCCCTGATGCTGCCGGTGATTATTTTCGGCGGTATTTTTTCCGGGGTCTTCACCGCCAATGAGGCAGCGGTTGTGGCCTGTGTATACGCCTTTGCTGTTGAGCTTTTTATTTACCGGGGGGTGAAGTGGGGGCAGGTCAAATCGATCACAGTCAGTTCTGCCGTGACGTCGGCCACCCTTTTGATTCTCGTTGCCGGGGCAACAAGCTTCGGCCGTTTGTTGACCCTGGAAGATATTCCCGGACGCATTACGGAGCTGGTGGTCTCCACCATTCAATCTCCCTTCATTTTTCTCCTGGCCATGAACTCGCTGCTGTTGGTGATCGGTATGTTCATGGATATTATCTCCGCAACCATGATCCTGGGGCCGGTTTTTTTGCCCATGCTGGATTCATTTGGCATCAATTGGATGCATTTCGGGTTGATCATGACGGTCAATCTGGCGATTGGATACTGTACTCCACCCATGGGGGTCAGCCTTTATATCACGGGGG
>Ga0164313_10001992_pt1 | contig 18318 bp, 17 predicted proteins | sample GuaBasSedimGuay4_FD_113735 | JGI IMG/M metagenome (GOLD analysis project Ga0164313, IMG submission 113735) | Subseafloor sediment microbial communities from Guaymas Basin, Gulf of California, Mexico - Guay4, Core 4569-4, 0-3 cm | ecosystem: Environmental > Aquatic > Marine > Hydrothermal vents...
CAGCATGTGGTTGTCACCTGCGATCAGGTCTTCTTCTCTCAGACTTAAGTCTGCATAACGTCCGGATTGGTCCATAACTATTTCCTCGCTTGAATATAAAAATTACCAGGCGGTGCTTACACCGCGTATCAATTAATGGGCGGTCTGTTGTAGCTGCGCTCCCGCTTCGCGAATCATTCCGGGTAGTGCAGTAATGTCGCTGAGCACGAAATCAGCACCCAGTTCTTCCACCGGTGCAGATCTGTAACCCCAGGGAACGACACCGATGGTTACACCTGCTGCATGGGCTGCATGTACGTCGTGTACGGAATCTCCGATCATCAGGCTCGATACCGGTTCTGAGACCAGTCCACCTAGACAGGCCAGTACAGGTTGCGGGTCTGGTTTACGGGTGCTGGTTGTATCGCCGCCCACCACGCTGCTGAAATATTTTGCCAGGCCGAGAGCTTCGAGAATCTGGCTGGTGAAGACTTCAGGTTTGTTGGTGCAAACACCCATGGGGATGTTCATCCCGCGGATTTTTTCCAGGGTCTCGACAATATGTGGATACGGTCGGGTGTGTTCAGTTGCACAAATTTTGTATTCCTTCACGAACATTGCCACCAGTTCATCAAGTTGTTCTGCTTCCAGGCGCATACCAACAGCATTGAATCCTCTCTCAACCAGTTTTGGCACACCATTTCCGATCATCGTGCGAACCTCGTTGACGGAGTGGGTGAAAAAACCGCGTTTATCAAGCACGGTGTTCAGCGCTGAAGCCAGGTCCGGCGCTGAATCAACCAGGGTTCCATCAAGATCCCAAACAATCGCAGTTGGCTGAAATTCAAACATGGTCAACTGTGCTCAGCGCGTGCGGCGCTTGCGTTCCATCAACCGTAGAATCAGCGGTGTCAGGATCAGTTGCATGGCAATATCCAGCTTGCCGCCAGGGATCACGATCGTATTGGCTCGTGACATGAAGCTGTCGTGGATCATCGACACCAGGTAAGGGAAATCGATGCCGCGCGGATCCTTGAACCGGATCACAACCATGGATTCATCCGCAGTCGGAATATAGCGTGCAATAAATGAATTCGACGTATCCACGGTGGGAACGCGTTGGAAGTTGATGTCGGTTTCCGAAAACTGCGGGCAGATATAGCTGATGTAATCCGGCATCCGGCGCAGGATCGTATCGCGGATAGCTTCGGTTGAGTAACCACGGTCACCCCGGTCACGATGGATTTTCTGAATCCACTCGAGATTGATGACCGGCACAACACCAACACTCAGGTCGCAGTGCTGGGCCAGGTTGACTTCTTCTGTAACCACGGCACCGTGCAGGCCTTCGTAAAAAAGTAATTCGGTTTCATCCTGTATCGGACGCCAGTCAGTGAATGTACCCGGAGCCGTTCCATGTCTCTCAGCTTCAATATCATCATGAACATAATTGCGAATGCGGCCGGTACCGTCTTCTCCAAACTGTTTGAACACGCTCTCAAGGTCTTCAAGGCGGTTGGCTTCAGGCCCGAAGTGACTGAAATGGTGATTGCCCTTCTCAGCTTCTTCAGCCATGACAGCCTTCATGTCAGCGCGGTCGTAGCGGTGAAAGGCATCACCTTCAATGGATGTAGCCTTGATTTCTTCACGCTCAAAGATGCGGTCGAAGGTTTCTTTGACCGAAGTCGTGCCGGCACCGGAAGAACCGGTAACGGAAATAATGGGGTGTTTGACGGACATGTTTTTCTCCTCGCCTCAGTTGCGCAACAGGCTGCGATTACCGAACAGTTGGGGTCTTTCGTGATAGGGGTTGAGATCGGCGTAGTATTGCTCGACCAGTTCTACTTCATGCAGGGAACCAAAGATCATCGGCACACGTTCGTGGATATCTGTTGGCTGAATTTCCATCACCCGTTGTGTACCGGTAGAGGCAGCGCCGCCAGCCTGCTCGATCAGGAAAGCGATCGGGTTACATTCATACACCAGGCGTAAACGGCCTGCGGCATAGCCATGGCGGATATCACCGGGATACAGGAATATGCCACCGCGTGAAAGAATGCGATGGCATTCTGCTACCAGCGAGGCAACCCAGCGCATATTGTAGTTGGCGCCATGCGGGCCTTCTTCGCCCCTCAGACAGTCATCTACATAGGCCTTGATGTGGCCATCCCATTGACGGGAGTTGGAGCTGTTGATGGCAAACTCGGTGGTGTCCGGATATACAGAAATATTCGCAGCCGTCAGACGGAACTCGCCAGTTCGTGGATCCAGTGTAAATATCATGGTGCCGTCACCGAGTGTCAGAACCATCGCGGTCTGTGGACCATAAATGACATACCCGGCAGCTACCTGTTCTGTGCCGGCTTGCAACAGTCGGCATTCGTCATTCTCATCCTGGATGGTTGGTAAAATTGAAAAAATTGTTCCAACCGAAACATTGGTGTCAATATTGGAGGAACCATCAAGCGGGTCCGTGGCAACATAAAGGGGTGCGCCTTTCTTGATTGGAAATGGCTTTTCGAGCTCTTCAGAAACAAGGCAGGCCACCGGTGCCGCCTGGATGGCTTCGATAATCAGGTCGTTGGCAATCAGGTCTAAAGCTTTCTGGGTGTCACCATCGGCGTTATCACCCTGTTCAGCGCCCAGTTCACCGGCGAGGGGGCCGCGCGCCACCAGGGCCGAGATTTCAATACAGGCCTCGGCGATCATTTCAATGGTTTGGGTAATGGCTGTTTTGTCGTCAGAATCGTTTGCCCAGTCAACGAGATAACTTTTCAGTGTGGGGTATTCGCTCATTGTCCTTCCTTGCTGTGCCTGAATGCTTGCGAAGTAGTATAGGAGAGGTGTTCATGCACCGAAATATGCATAAGGGGGGTAGGGAGGTGCTTATTTGGGTGGGGTAAAACCTACCCAAAAGATGGGGTGTGGGTGCTTTGGGTGTCAGGCCTTCAAATAAAGTGCGATGGCCTGGCCGCGATTGCTGACGCTGAGCTTATCAAACAGATTTCTGATGTGATACTTCACTGTGTTGGCTGAGACACCTTTTTCTGCAGCAATTTGTTTGTTGGTTCTGCCCGCTGCCAGTGATGAGAGAATTTCCAGTTCACGCTTGGTTAATGATGATAATGGGTTGTCATTGACCCTGCTGACATCAAGGTACGGAAACACCATCCGTCCGCGTGCGACTTCAGCGACAACATCGAGCAGGTATTCGGGTTCTTCATTCTTGGATACATAGGCGGCGCCGCCGTGTGCCAGCACATGGGCAGGCACGATTTCACTCTCAATCCCTGAATATACGACAACTTTTGGGGCATCTGGGCGGGGCCGTAAATGATCAAGAATAAAACGCGCATCTCCGGGGGGGATGACCCAGCCGGCGATGGCCACGTCCACTTTGACATCACCGACTTTTGCCAGAAATTCTTCCGCGTTCTTGCAAGTGCACACGACCTCAAAACGGCCGTCTTCAGTCAGCAAGGTTTGCAGTGCCGTACGCATCAAGGGGCTCTTGTCTGCGATACCGACAAGGATGGATTTAGGCGTTTCGACTTGTTTGACCATACGCCCATATTACTCCAGGTACTATGCCTGCGACAGGGCATTTCAGTCCTGTTTGGTGCGGTCTTGCAGTCTTGAGGGCATCCAGGCGGTGATTGCGCTGATCAACATCACCACGGTGGCAATGATGATAATCAGCTCATAGTTATCCTCACCCAGCAACATGGCCGTCACAACCGGTCCGGAAGCAAGCCCCATCTTGGATGCAAAGCCGCCCAATGCTGCCATTTGACCGGAGGAGTCAAAGCGGGATGCCAGGCCCAGCAGGTAAGAAATGGTAAATCCCCAGGTAATCCCGATGAGGCAGTTTGAGACAATCCATATCCACGGGATATTGCTATATAACAAGATCCAGATGCCGACAGCCGTCAAGGCAACACCGGCGAGCACTGACTTCAGATATCCCAAACGACTACCAATTGCGATTACGAGCCCTGCGCCTGCCAGTCCCAGCCAATTGGCGATACCCAGCGTGGTGGTAATAAAATCCATTTCCAGGCCATAATGCTCGCCAAGCTCGATAATAAATGCGAACAATCCCATATTCGCGGCCTGGAACAGAAATATGGTCGCCAAAGTGAGACTGAGTGGTAGCCATCGAATCTCGGAACTGGCAGTCTCCCCCGTGCTTTTCTGTTGCGCTTTAACCGGATAGTCAGGCAGGAAGGGTAGCATCAGGAATGTAACGGCACTAAAGGCCACCAGCGAATAAAACAATACTTGCGTACCATACTCCGGCACCATTCCCGGAATGAACATGATGCCGAGACCACCAAAGCCAAACTGCACGAACAGCAGGACGCCAAAGGTACGATCCGGTTCATGTGTACGGGCAATTAGCGAGAAACCGGTACCGACCAGCATGCCGCCGGTAAAGCCATGAACAAGCCTGACAATAACCAGGGTTGCCGGATCTGTAAGCTGGGTTGATAACAGGTCAATAGCGATCAATACGGTCAGGAAAAAGGTGGCGGCAAGTCGCCAGTTCATGCGCTTGATCAGGAAAACAATGAACAATGCGCCGATAGCGGCACCGTACATATTGGCTGATGCCACATTGCCGGCTTGCTGGTTGGTGAAATTCAGCGCTTCAATAAGGCCGTTGACGATCGTGGGCATGATGTTGACGTAAAAAAGCCCGGCAGTTGCGAGAAAGGCAATGAATATCCTTGCCATCATGCTGTTTGGAGAAACATGTCTTATCTTATTGATCATGTGATTAATCTTTGCAGTAATTAGAGATATTGTTTATTTCAACAGCCGCATCTTTCCATGCGCCATGACCACCGTCGCTAAAGTAGTAATAACTCACACCATTGGGTAGTAATACAAAAATATTGCCACCATAGCCCGACATGAATGGTATCCAGGTTTCTGAGGAACAGGGTAAAAAGGGCGCGACATCGAAGCCCCAGAATCCCAGGCTGTAGGCTTCACCCCTGGTGTGACCCCAACGCATTAAGTCAGATGTGTCCACAAACATGGCTGCAGCAAAATCCTGCTGCCGGAATAACCCGGGATGCTCTTCTCCCCCATTGAGAAATACACCGATGTTGGCGATATCATCCGGTTTAAAAAACAGGCCATAAGCGGTGAAGGGTTGAGCTGCCTTATCGTAACTTCGCTGAGTAATCTGGCTGGTCTGACTGAGATGTAATGGGCCAAATATGTTTTTATCCATCAGATCGCGAAAAATATCGGCCTCCGGGCCTGTTTTTTGACGTAAAAATACGTTCATCGCGGTTCCCAGCAAATAATGATCGGTCGTGTGGTACACCAGTCTCGCACCCGGTGTCTGTTGCCTGGGCCAGGCTTCACAACTGAACCTGAGTTTGTCCGCATGGCTCTCTGCCAGGAAGAACGTTGTCATCTCAGCAGAATCTTCATCAACTGAATTGCCGGCCGAGGTGTAATTTCCGGTTGTCATTTTGATTAAATCGTGCGGTGTCACATCGTCCCAACGCCCATCCGGCAACCGGCATTCCGGCAGCAGTGAGCTGATTTTCCGGTCTTTGAACTCGGGCCATTGCCTGACAATCATCATGTAGGCAAGCCCGGCGAAAATACTCTTGGCCAGAGAGTAGGAAGGCAGGTCAATTTCATCACAATAGGGATATGGCCCAAAACGGGTTGGGCAGTCACTTCGATAATGAACACCGTTTGCCATCAGCCCATAAACCGTAATATCAGTAGCAACAGGTGGCAAAAGTTTATCCGGGTTAAAACCAGGATAGTCAGTGGCCAGGTCATCAAGAGGTTTGACTGTCGGGCGAGCGGCAGTCTCTTCCCGCCAGGCAACTATGACTTCCCCGGCGTCTGTTGATTCTTGCGGGATGTAGCGGGCGCTTGCCATCCCCCACAGGTTGATATGCAGGTATTGGCAGGTTTCACTGCCCACCTGGTACGCCACGCGGGAGACAGAGCCGTCGTCTTTGAACAGAAACGTCAACAGTCCATTGTGCAGGCAATTCTGGTTTTTTTCCTTCAGGGCAAAGGGCAGGGACGCACGACTCCAGTCGCCATCTGCCGTTTCCTGCCAGGTTCTGCCGGGCTCGATGATGTACTCCCAGTATGGATGCTGCATTCGTTGCGGACCACGCAATACCGGTAGTATTACCTGCTCATCTTGTATCAGCGTGAATGAAAAGTCGGGTAGCAAATTGATGTGCAGATCAGGGTCCATCGCTACGCCAAAGCTGTCCTTCAGCACTTCGATATGGCTGGTTTCTCCTGCCATTGTGAAGCGCAGTACGCCCTGGAAGTGATGCCTGGCAGGTTTGTTACCTGGTGCATATTCATCTGTGTTGACGGGTCCGGGCAGCGGTTCGGTGCCGGTCAGAAAAGTGGTATCGAATGGCCGGGATGATTCCGTGTTCGCACAGGCTGATAAGCACATGACAGCCAAAATCAGCACCAGCCTGGCCAGGTGTTCAGGAAACATCAACACCATGCTCTTTGAGCCGGGCCACGAATGGGGATAACTGTTTTTGATAGCGTTTCCAGAGCCCTACCGATGAACTGTAAATCGGTTGTCTGACCTGTGCCGCGCTGGCGGTTGCGGCGACACCCTCATGCTTATGAAAATCGAGGCAGCCGTCCTCCCAGTCGAGTTCGAGGTAGTTCAATATCCGGCGCGTTTCAGATTCCTGATCATTCACCAGGTTCTCGTAATCCACATCAAGGAATGCAGAAGGGATCAGCTCCCGCCAGTGCTGCATCAGTTGCTGGTAAGCGATGTAATAACGGCCTACATCTTCGAGACTGTAGGTAAAGGGGTAGCCCATGCGGAACAGGGTTTTGTACATGGCGTAGCAGCTATCGATGGGGTGTCTTCGCAAATGAATGATCCTGGCATCCGGCATGGCCAGGTGGATCAAACCTATGTAAAGGAAATTTAACGGTGTTTTGTCCACCAGCCTGGGAATGCCTGCACCGAGACCCTCGCTGCTCTGAATATAGTACTTTCCCAAATCTTCAAAATTTGCCCTGGCTGACTGTTCGACCAGATCCAGTTTGTCGCCGCTGGCTCCAGCGTCGTCCTCGCAGGCGCGCATGACGGCAAATGCCAGGGCATTGCTCTCACCAAGACTGTCCGCCTGGCTGTGGGAGCTGATTATACGGTCCACCAGGGTAGTACCGCTGCGTGGAAGTCCCAGCACAAATATCGGCCGTTTTCCTGAAAGTGATTGATGCTCCGCATCCAGTAATTCACGCCGGAATATGCTGCTGATTTTATCCATCGTGGCAATATCGTCAGCGACCTCATAACTCATCTGCTGTTTGCGCTTGAAAGATCCTTCCTGCAGGAAAGCAAACGATTCTTCATGCCGGCCCAGGTCCTCAAGTTCTTTTGCCAAAGCGAAGCATACCGGCACTTCGCCTTTGTCGGGTGTGCGCATCTGTTGTTTTACATACTTCAGTTGCTCGACATGGTTGCTTTCGCTGGTCTGCTTGCGCAGTGTTGAACGGTTTTGCCAGGCATCGTAGTCATCCGGCTTCAGGTAAATCACCCGGTTGAAGAGTTCTTCTGCACGGGCAAGATCACCAATGGCAATACAGGAAGCGGCGACGTTATAGACATGGGCGGGATCATCCGGGCGCAGCGTCATGGCTTTCTCATGACAGTGCAAGGCTTGCTGGTGACGGTTACAAATTACGTAGAATTCTGCGATGCGGCTTAACAGTGCCGGGTTGTTGTCCGCACTGGTTTCAAGACCAGTCAGAATATCAAGCACGGCGGTGATATCACCTTTGTGAAGCAGGCTCTGAATTGAATCGAGCGTATCTGACGTCGGGGTGATGGTTTTGGACATACGTGACCTTAACACCCCGTGAAGGGGCAGGCACAGACGTGGGAGACATCCGTCTGTGCCCGCAGTAGAAATCAGAAATTAAACCCGAGGGACACACCGATCGTTCTGGGTTGTGAGATAAACCACTTGGAGCCGTTGCCGAAGTAGTTCTGCTCAGGTGCAGTGCCAAAGGCTTCTTCTTTAAACACGCCGGTTGAGCCTTCTTCGTTGAACAGGTTTTTCACGAAAATGGTTGCGTACCACCGATCTGCATTCAACGTTCCAGAAATATCCCAGAGGCTGAAGCCATCGAGTTTCTGGCTGACCCGGTCATTGCCACCCAGGGCGTTTTCCGTTGAAGATTGATAATAGCCGCTTATACGGGAGATGAACTGCCAGCCATTGTCAAAATTGGCCGTGTGATCCAGGGCTGCGTTAAAGGTGTGTTCGGGTGTACCTGGCAACTTGGTACCCGCGGTGGCGCCAAAAATAGGAGCACCGGTTGGATCATAAGCTTGCTCATCTAATGTTGCGTCCACATAGGCATAACCAAGACCCCAGTGAATCGCGCTACCGGCGTTGCCATCCAGTTCCAGTTCAATGCCCTTGGTGGTTGCCGCACTTGCATTGGTCGCGGCAAAAAAGGCCCAGTTGGTGGTGGACGTATCGATCTGGATATCTTCCCAATCCATGTAAAATACTGCAGCGGTATAACGGACCTGGTTGAAATTACCTTTTAGACCGGCTTCGTAGTTGGTGACGGTATCAGGACCAAAGCGCTGCCAGCGAGGATCTTCCGCAAAAACACCGGATAGTGGCACGGCATTCGCGCCACCGCGTCGATAGCCCTCGGAAATGGTTCCATACAACATCATTTCGTCGTTGATATCCCATGAGGCATTTACCTTAAACAGGGTATCTGAATCCCCACCGCTGAAGGCAACCGTGTCGTCAAAGTGGAAGCCGGTGTATAAGCCAACACCCATGTCGGTGATGTTGTCATAACTGTTGTCAAAATACCTGAAACCACCGGTGAGATGGAGTCTTTCCGTTGCATGCCAGGTCAGTTCACCAAAAACTGCCGTGTCTTCAAAGTTTTCATTTCTGGCATAGCGGAAGTCATTGTCGCTGACAACACAGCAGCCCCATGCTGCCGTGGCCCAGTTATAAAAGCCGCGCAACTCGCTGGTTTGCGTGGCCTGCATATCCTGGTCCTGGTAATACAACCCAACAATCCAGTCAACCGCGCCGTCGGTGTTGGATACCAGGCGGAATTCCTGTACCAGGGCTTCATCGCTATAAGACCGTTGCGCCTCAGCCATGGGTCGCGGATAGTTGTAATAAAATGCACCCAGCCAGTTCAACTGCGCATAAAAACCGGTATTTTCACTCACGCTATCACCGGTGTGGTCATAGCTGGAGGTACTGCTTGTGAGTGTTGCGAAACCCATATCCAGGGACATTTCAAGACCGAGCAAATCGAGATCACGACTTGAAGGCTCGCGTTGAATTGAACCTATTTCGTATTCACCATATTGATCACCCCAACCGTCATTACCCTTGGTAACCTGACGACGCCCACCAATGTCATCGGATTGGTTTTGATAGGTAAATAATGCACTGAAGTTTTCAGTGGGTTCCCACAGTGCAGAAATGCGCCAATAATCAATTTCAACGGTATCCAGGTCTTTCGCAGATTCATAAACAGCAGTATCTGCCAGTGGTCCATCCGGTGCCACCGGAATACCATCTGCACCCAACACATAGAGATTCGGCGCATCTACGATACCCGCATAATCAATTACGCCACCCAGTACACGAACGGCAAAGTTGTCACCGATCGGGAAGTTGAGCATGGCGTTCACTTCCCAGTTTTCACCATCGGACCCATCGGTTGTACTCAGTTTGCCTTCAATGTTGCCTTCGAACTCACCTAATACCGGCCGGCGTGTAATGTAGCGTACGGTGCCGCCCAGTGAGCCGGAGCCATACAAAGTTCCCTGTGGGCCACGCAGGACTTCAACCCGCTCCAGATCCTTGACGATAAAGTTGGCAAATATGGGTGTGTCATTGATGTAAGTAGAAACCGTAGGGACGGTTGAGAGTGCGAAGTCACCGAATGCGGAACTGCTGACATTCAAGCCGCGTATAACAATGTGGTTTACCACACCGTTGTTACGCTGCCCCTGGTCGACCATCGACACACCGGGAATTGCACGCATCAACTCCTCATTAGTGAGTATCTGGAAGCCGTCGATCATGTCACCGCTGACGGCTGAAATATTGTAGGGAATGTCCTGCATGCTTTGTTCGCGGCGGGTCGCGGTAACAATGATTTCTTCCAGAACCATTTCGTTGGAATCGTCTTGTGCCCAGACATTTTGCGCACCGCCGGTCACCAGAAGCGCTGTAGTAATAGCCGTTGATAGGGCGTTTCTTTTAATTTGATGCGTGGGTCTCATGGATTTGCTCCGTCATTTTGATTTGAATCAGTCCCCGGCAATCTGCGAACAGGTTGCGCCATGTGTAAAAGTATCGAAAGTGTCGCTCTGGCCGTAGAGCCAGTTGCAAGATGGTATTGAGTCCAGAACGTAAAGGTTTTTCTGACCCACTCATCTCAGGGGTTTTCTTTACCGGGTATTTCAAGCGCACCGAGATCAGCGTAAGCACCGGCACCGGCATCTTTTTGATAAACGGGGTAGGTGATGTTGGCATCACGAAAGCTCTTCAGAGGTTGCCCCAGCCCGTGCAGTCCTCTCTCACGGACCCGCCGAACATGGTTAAAGTCCAACTCGACAGTAATGATATCGCGCCCCTGAGAGGCCTGGTGGATGATAGTCCCATCCGGCCCAACCACGATGGACTGGCCATAGGCAAGACGGCCACCACTATTCAGACCGAAGAAATACACCTGGTTGGTGGCAGCATTGGCACGTGATATAGCCAGCTCCACATCCCGGTCGATGGTATTGGTCAGGGTCGGCACGATAATGGCTTCGGCCCCCATCCATGTCAGTTGCCGGATGATTTCGGGGAACCAGATGTCATAACAGATGATCAGACCGATCTTGCCCACGCCGGGTACTTCGAAAACAACAAAATTATCGCTGTGTTCCACGTGTTTTTCATAAGGTAGAAACGGATATTGCTTGGCATAGCGTGCAATCACTTCGCCATCCGGATTGATAACCGGGGCAGTATTGAACACCTTGTCTTCGCGACGTTCGTAGATTGAACCGGGGATTAACCAGATATTGTTCTTTTTAGCTGACTGGCGAAAACAGTTCTCAACCTCACCGGGAAGCTGAACCGCCATGCCGGTATTGGCGCCATAGGTGCAAAGTTCCGGCAACACCACCATCTGAATCCACGGGAAACGCTTTTTGACAAGGTCAATTTCCCGTTCAATAACAGACAGGTTGTCTTCAACCCCCAATTCCAGTTGCAGTCCCGCGATCGACAGAAAACTCATACCCGGCTCCGTTATTATCAATTTGTGCCCGTAGGACAAGGCTTTGATTTGCAGGTTAGCGAGAGAGAATCAATCGGTGTAGAACCAGATTTGGAGTGGTGATGAGTCCAGTCAGTTTTTCTTGCGTTGCAATATACCCGAATCAACCAGCCGTCCACCCGGCCGCCACCAGCGTATGTGGTCACCACTGAGCGTCACTTGCAACTTGCTGATATCGCCGTAACCCCATTGTTTCCATTGTCGACACCAGACATCATTTTCCAGCCACCATTTGCCGCTGTCGCAATCCTCATCGGCATGACCGGAGCGGCCTGTCATATGGCCATCCGGATGCAAATTAATGGTGCAGGGGTCACCATAAAATGTACGTGTCATGATAGTTGCGCCACTCATGACCCTGCTTAAATCATCGGCAGAGAGCAGGTCAGATTGCTCAGAATCCATGTATTCGATCTGGTCCGCGCAAAGTTCCCTGATTAACCGGGTCAATTGATTGATACCTTCGCGGATGTTTTCTTCAGGAATGCTGGTGACGCCCAGGCGGAAATAGTTTCTGGGATGATTATCACCACCGTAATAATGGCTGTCCGGTTCTATCAGAATTCCCCGTTTTGCTGCCTCGGTTGTCAGGTCTTTAACATCAATTTCCTTTGGGCAACGTACCCAAAGAGCGGTACCACCTTGTGTTGGTAGTTCAATTTCAATATCTCTCAAGTAATGATTAAGGGCCTGGCGCAGAGCATCCCAACGCTCACCCATGACCTTGTGCAGACGAGCCATAAAGGCATCGTAATGTCCCAGGGAGAGAAAGAAGGCTGCTGTGCGCTGGGTAATCATGCTGGGACGCCCGATCACAATTTGGCGCAGGCGACGTGCCTGGCGGATGAGCTCGGGTGCTGCGACTATAAAACCAATACGCAATCCCGGAGCCAGCACCTTGGGCAAAGCGGATACATAAACAACACGATTGTCTTTGTCCAGGCCGCGTAAAGCGGGATGTGGCTGGCCCAGGTAATTATTTTCATGCTCAAGGTCATCCTCAATAATGAGTTGATCATTCTGACTGGCCTGCCTCAACAAACCCCTGCGACGTTGATTGGGCATCGTTACCGCAGTTGGAATCTGGTGACTGGGTGTGACATAAATAACATGCGCTGAATTCAAACGATTATTGATGACCAGGCCATGTTCATCTACCGGACTATTAATGACCCTGGCGCCCGCCTGGCAGATTAACTGCCTTACTTTAGGGTTGCCAGGCTCTTCCAGTGCAACCGAAACGGTGTTGTCCAGCAATAGCCGGGAGAGCAAATACAGGGCATTTTGTCCGCCGAGGGTGATCAGGATCTCATCTGCATTGGCGGTAATGCCACGTCTCGGCAACATCTTGGTACGAATTTCTTCGATCAGGGCAGGGTGATCCGCATGTCCTTCATCACCTTCGCCTTCATCAATGATGCGGGTGCCGAGAGCAAGACGACTGGCCTCACGCCACTGGGCCGCCGGGTAGAGTGATGAATCGAAATGTCCATCAATAAAGGGATATGGGTATTGCTGCCAGTTGGCCGGCCAGTGAAATTGTCCGTCATATTGTGTATCCAGACGAATTCGTTTTATCCAGTGTGGATCCTGCACCGATTTTCCGGAGGGTTTACCCTGAAAACCCACATGGCCTTCAAGTATATGCTGGTTTACAAAAATACCGCTGCGCTGCCGGCTTTCCAGGTAGTCTTCCTCAATCAGTTGCTCATATGCCAGTACAACCGTGTTACGGGCCACGCCAAGCTGCTCAGAAAGTTTGCGCGAGGACGGGAGTTTGCTGCCTGCAGGGAAATTCCCATTGAGTATGCCCTCGACCAGTTTTTGCCGGATTTGACCCTGCAAATTGAGTTTGCTGTCGGGGTCGAGGTATATCAGAGTGACGGTCACAATTATTCCCTGGTGTTCCTTCAGCCGTGTTTGAGAATACGGGCTTTTTGCCGCTGCCAGTCACGGTCTTTCTGATCAGCGCGTTTGTCATGCGCCTTTTTGCCCTTGGCAGTACCAATTTCCACTTTGACTTTGCCGTGTGACCAGTACATAGCCGTTGGAACCACCGTGAAGCCCTTGCGCTCAACCAGCCCCGTGATGCGATCGATTTCGCGCCGGTGCATCAATAATTTACGCGTCCGGGTGGGGTCGGGCGTGATATGTTTTGAAGCGGTAGGTAAGGGATCAATGCGGCAGCCAAACAGAAAGGCCTCATTGTCTTTTAGCAACACATAGCTGTCAGCAAATTGCACCCTGGATTCGCGCAGGGATTTGACTTCCCAACCTTGCAGGGACAATCCGGCCTCAATCCGTTCTTCGATGTGGTACTCGAAACGGGCGCGTTTGTTCCGTGCAATCGTTTTTGTGCCTTTTTGTACGATCTTTTTTTTCATTTCTACCTTCCGTTGGGGAGCTATTTTACTGTGTGTTGCACTAATCGTGTAAAATTTTCCCCATGAAAATTGAACGCTCAGCATTGGTCGTCCACAGTGCTGCAGATATGTATCAACTGGTTCGGGACGTGCCAGCCTATCCGGGCTTTCTCAGCTGGTGCACTGCCACACTGGTGCATGAGCAAACGGATGATAAACAAACAGCTTCCCTGACTGTATCGGTTGCCGGTGTGGTGCAGAAGTTTACGACGATCAACACGCTTTACCTGGATGAGTGCATTGATATGAAATTACTCGAGGGGCCGTTCAAAACACTTCAGGGTGCGTGGGGGTTTCTACAGCTGGGCGAAGATGGCTGTAAAGTCAGTCTGAACCTGGAATTTGAGATGAGACGCGGACCAATAGCCAAGGTGTTTGGCAAGGGTTTCGGTAAAGTGGCGGACCGCCTGTTGGATGATTTTTGTAAACGCGCTGACGAGGTGTATCCCCATCATGCATATTGAAGTGGTCCATGTTGAAGTGGTATTGGCCATGCCTGAAAAGCAGGAGCTTGTCGCATTAGATCTTACTGCTGGCGCGACAGTTGGTGATGCGATAGAGCAATCCGGAATCCTCGCGATGTTTGAAGGATTTGAAGTGGATGAATCCAAACTTGGAATTTTTGGCCAAAAAGTCGCGCTGACACAGGAGTTGCGCGACGGTGACCGGGTAGAGATTTACCGTGCGTTACTGGCAGACCCTAAGGAAGTCCGGCGACAAAGAGCTCTAAAACAAGCCCTTTAGGAGAGAGCAGCTTCGCTGCTTACGATCTCTGCTCTCTTTTTTGCTTGGGCAATCGTAAGCAGCGAAGCTGCTCTCTCCTACATCACCCTTCTTTTATCGGGATATCCACCGGAACGGTGATACCGATTATCTTCATTTCTTTTTCTATACGCTGCAGCGCCACGCGGGCCTCATTGAAGGTATCGAACAGTCCGGAACGTACCTGGTGACGGGTACCAAGCCCCGGCACTACCTGTTCAACCATATCCGCCTCAAACCCACCTGCTCTGACCTCTGCTGCGAACTCCAGTGCTTCATCGTGCGTATTGAAAGCACCCAGCTGTAATGTCCAGTTGATGACGCCATCATCGGTAACAAGTTCAGTTCTGCGCGCTTTGGCGTTGTCGTCCATATCAGAAACGGCCGCGATGGTTTCATCCAGTGCCTTGATATCACCACCGGCCGAATCACCGATGCCATCGGTCGCTATCAACTGGTCATTCTCGAACCACAATGTCACCAGGCGGCGTACCGGTTCGTTTCCACGACGGCTTAACATCGAGATGTAGTCCCAACGGTCCTGGTGAAAGGGGTCATGAATGGCCGGTGTACCCAGTAGGTACGCGACCTGTTTCTTGCTCATGCCCATTGTCACCTGGTCGAGGTCATCCTGTTCATGGGCATTGCCCTGTTGGACATTTTGCTTGTAAATAATCTGGCAGCCTGAATTTAGTGTCAGGACGGCAAGCAGGGCAATAAACAAGAACCGGGTCATGTGTTTTCTTCAATTAAGGCTGATAGTAGAGATCAAGGCCGTGAATGATACAATAGTACGCAGCCCTTAAAAACAGGGTCGTTAAAATAAATTCGAATGAGGATAAAATAGTGCAGGGTGGTGATCTCCGTAAAGTTGGCTTAAAAGTAACTCAGCCAAGAAAAAGAATACTTGAATTACTGGAGGATGCGGGTTCCAAGCACCTGACAGCAGACGATATTTATCGTGTTTTAATGCAGGCCGGTGAAGATATCGGGCTGGCGACGGTGTACCGCGTACTCAACCAGTTTGAAACAGCCGGTCTTGTTGTTAAACACAACTTTGAAGGTGGGCAGGCCTACTACGAACTGGATTCGGGTGACCACCACGATCATATGGTGTGTGTTGAGACCGGTAAAGTTACAGAATTCGTTAATGAGGAAATTGAAAAGCTACAGGCAAAAATAGTAGCCGAACACGGTTATGAAATTGTAGACCACAGCCTGGTGCTCTACGTGCGCCCCAAAATCGATTAACTGCCCGCTGCTTCCAGTAGTTCAGCCGCGTGTGCACGGCTTTGCTCTGATATGCGCCCGCTCAACATGCGGGCGATTTCATCAACCCGGCTTTTATTGTCCAGCAAGCTCGTATCCACCAGTGTTGAAATCTCACTGGACTCCTTGCGCACCTGCAGTTGATGTGTCGCGCAAACTGCTACCTGTGCCAGGTGTGTTACACACAAGGCTTGTCCTTTCAGTGATAAACGCTTCAGCAAACGACCAACTGAATTAGCGGTATCACCACCAATACCAGCGTCAACTTCATCAAATATCTGGGTCAGGGCTTCAGTACCACCAGTTGCCGCAACCTTTATAGCCAGGCTGATTCGGGATAACTCACCACCCGATGCAATCTTGTTCAGTGGTCCAGGCGCTGTGCCGGGGTTTGCGCTGATATTGATTTGTAATTGGTCATCGCCCCTGGCAGACGGTATACCATCCGGGTTGTATGTAACGCCTAACTCAAAAACTCCACCTGCCATACCCAATTCGGACATTAACTTTATAACCTGGCCAGAGAGTATATCCGCGTGTTGCTTGCGACTGTCATGAAGGCCTGCGGCCGTTTTCCGATAAGCGTCAAGGTGATTTGCCAATTCGTCTGTCAGTTTGCTGCGACGTTGCCCGGCGTTTCCTGCACGTTCAATTCGTGCTGATAATTTGTCCTGAACATTTTCCAGCTGTTCCATCTGCACACCGTGCTTACGGGCCAGATCATTTAACTGGCTCAATTGAATGACAACTTTTTCGAAACGGGCAGGGCTCAGATCAATACGATCACGTGCGGCCCGCAACGAATTAATCGCCTCTCCACAGTTAACTGTCGCTTCCTGCAGCATTTGGCAGGCGTCGGCTATATCGTTATCCAGCGAAGTGAATTGTTGTAACTGTCCGAGTGTCCCGGTAAGTCCCGCATTCACACCTGTCCCGCCGGGTGCGTTGTCGGGCTCCAGTAGCTCAATAGATGCGGTGAGCGTTTCCTGTAAGGAATCGCCAGCGGCAAGGCGATCATGCTCTGTTTGCAGTTTTGCAATGGCATCTGCAGTCAGATCATGTTGTGACAGTTCGCTTAACTGGAAATTCAGGAATCCCAGGTCGGTAGCTGAAACTGACGTATCCGCCTCCAGTGCATCCAGTTCGTCTTTGCTCTTTTTCCAATCTGCGTAGGTCAACTGAACAGACTCAATGGCTTTTGAATAGTCACCGCTGCTATCAAGGAGTCTGAACTGCTCATCTGTTCTGGTCAGGCGAAGGTGCTCATTTTGCCCGTGTATTTCGACCAACAGATTTCCGAGAGTTTGTATCTGTGCAACCGTCACCGGTGAGCCATTAATAAAGGCACGGGACCGGCCACTGCTGTTAATCGTACGTCGCAAAAGACAACTGTCGTCTGCCGATAACTCGAACGTTTCCAGCCAGTGCCTGGCTGCAGAATTATTCTCAACTGAAAATTCAGCGGCTAATTCGGCCCTTTCCGCACCCGGGCTCACCCAGGCACTATCGGAACGGTCCCCCAGCAATAACCCCAGGGCATCAACCAATATGGATTTTCCCGCGCCGGTTTCACCGGTGATTGCTGTAAATCCCTTACGGAAATCCAGATCAAGTTCAGGCACGATCGCGAAGTTGCGGATATGGAGGTGGTTTAGCATGGTAAAGAGTATCTCTGTTATCTGCCTGTAGTATCGCTGCTTGAATCACTGTTGCCAATCCCCATATCAGGACGAGACACTAAATACAGGGAAAAACTCCCTGGAAACCCGGAGTAAAGACAGTGACTGCACAAAACAGTGACAACGACCCGAACATTGAAGATATCACTGCAGAGGAACAGGAAGAGATCGCAGAGCAGGTCTCCGACGACCCCATTGATATCCTCGAAGCTGCAGTTGACGCGGCACAGCAGGAAGCTGCAGATGCGAAAACTGCCATGTTGATGATGAAGGCCGATATGGAAAACCTGCGCAAACGCCTGGTGCGTGAGCATGAAAAATCACGGCGTCGGACGCTGGAACGGTTCATGAGTGACTTGTTACCGGTTCGCGACAGTCTGGAACGTGGACTGGAAGCAGCGGAAGATCCGGCGGCTACCGTTGAGGCGCTCAAGGAAGGCAAACAGTTGATCATGAAGATGCTGACCAAGGTCATGGGCGACCATGGCCTGGAAATCATCAACCCTGTTGGTGAAGCGTTTGACCCCGAACATCACGAGGCAATGACCATGCTGCCATCACCGGATCACGATGAGAACACCGTCATTGCTGTACTTGAGAAAGGCTACAAGCTACATGAACGCCTGATCAGGCCGGCCAAGGTCGTGGTATCACGCAAACCCTGAACTAGTGTAGTCACTCAATACAGGGCACTACACTGGTATTGAAAACAAGGGTTAAGACCCCATGTTTCAGAACATCAAATTATTAGTATATTTTTGGAGAATTTAAATGGCTAAGATCATAGGAATCGATCTGGGTACCACCAACAGCTGCGTTGCGGTGATGGAAGGTGGTGAGCC
>Ga0164313_10001993_pt1 | contig 18312 bp, 13 predicted proteins | sample GuaBasSedimGuay4_FD_113735 | JGI IMG/M metagenome (GOLD analysis project Ga0164313, IMG submission 113735) | Subseafloor sediment microbial communities from Guaymas Basin, Gulf of California, Mexico - Guay4, Core 4569-4, 0-3 cm | ecosystem: Environmental > Aquatic > Marine > Hydrothermal vents...
AAAGGTAAACTCCTGATTTTAAAGACTTCACAAGCCTTGAACTCGAACATTCTGATCCAGACCCTGACTTTATAGACAGACTCTAATTAGCCACAAGGAGCGTTATTGATAGTTATTTAGCTATATAGTGGGAAAAGTGGGGGAAATCCCGAAAGGATGAAATTATTATAGAAAAAGAAAGGGATTTTTAAGTTTAAAACCCCGAAGGGGTGATATAATTTTGCAAAATTAACAATTTGCAGATTTATAGTCCATGCCTTTATGCGAAATTTTATCAATCAAATTAATTTTTAATGTTATATACAATATCACCCCTTCGGGGTTAATGACGATACATGTATTTATTGTTCTACAATCCTAACACCCCTTCGGGGTTAATAAACATTAATGAGTTATTAGAATATTCATTTAACAGCCTGTCAAAACATTTTTGAAATAGGTGTCTTTTTCGGAAAACAGAAGGCTCAAAATAATATTGACAACCACATCAATTCTGAATAATTACTGTTTGACCATAAAAATCGACTTATTTGTAAGGCTAACTCAAAATTATTTTTAGGTATTAATACAGCATTTTAAATATCCTGTCATATTTTTGCCCTTTGATATATTTAAACTACACCACTAATAATAGGTGGGATGATATGAAAACAGCTGGAATTATATTTGTTGTCATTTTCTTATTGCATGTAATGCCTCCTACTCAGGCCCAGGAAATGGGATATCAAGCTGTGAAAGATATTACACAGCTCAAAAAGAAGATACAGGATACAGCTAAAGAAATTCAAACTATCCGTGCATCATTTGAACAGTTGAAACATCTTTCAATACTTGAAAATGACATTAAAAGTTATGGAATGTTTTACTTCAAACGCGAAAATAATCTTAGATGGGCTTATGAAAAACCATATCAATATGTGATTGTAATGACCGGTGATGAGATCAGGATAAAAAATGAACAAAAAGTCAATGCATTTGACCTTAAATCAAACCGGTTGTTTAGAGAGATCAGCCTTATGATGTCCGTACTCCTGCGTGGAGAAATATTTGAAAATCAAGCATTTTCTGTAGAAATGAAGGAAAATGAAAATTATTACCTTGCATTGCTCAAACCATCCACCGAAGAGTTAAAACAATTTCTTGCAACAGTTTATTTGTATTTTGACAAAGAGCAGCTAACTGTGACAAAACTTCGGATGATAGAAAAATCGGGCGATTATACGCTTATCACTTTTAATGATAAAAAAATAAATATTGAAATCCAGGATAGCATTTTTGATTTACATTAGTCTGTTACTCTTGTCTTCATGTGGCCTACTCAGGCAATCCCATTTCAAGCCAATTGGACCCCCTAATGACAGCACTATAATAAATTTGGTCCCTTTTCCCATTTCTTCTATTTACAAAACAGATATTCTTTTGAGAGATAAAAGTTTATCAGGAATCATAGTTTTCAAAAAAACGGCACCGGCCATCTGGCGCATTGTCTTTCTCAACGAACTGGGGATGAAATTCTTTGATTTTCAACTCACTAAAAATGAATTCAAGGTAGTGGAATGTTATGAATATCTTAACAAAAAGAAAATACTCGCTGTTCTCGAACAGGATTTTCGATTGCTATTGGATTCCTCAGCAGACTTGCAACTTGTAAAAAACTCAAAATTAAAATCCGATACTATCATAATAAAAGAACAACTGCCTCAAAGTGGCAGAAATAAATATTATTATCTTTCAGAAAACACTTATTTACCTAAAAAAACAGAATTGGTGGGATTTTGGAGACAAAAAACCACCATCCTTTACAAAACCTATACTAAAAACCGGCCGGATTCATTTGCCATCTATCATAATGACCTTAAATTGGAACTTCATTTCAAAATTCTTAACTATTAAAAAATGCAATAATGCGATAATGGTGTAATGCGATAATAAAAATAGAACCAAATGGCCAAAGAAATATTCATAATTACCGATTTATCAAAAACAACTGATATTAAGGAAAATTTGCACATACGTGGACATCTAAAAATCAACTGGACACATGATATATTTTCAGGGCATTTCCCGGACAATCCCGTATTACCCGGAGTAGTCCAGGTGCAAATGATTACGGAGGTATTTAATAAGACCATGAATGATGACTTCATATTGGCACGTGCCTCCAGCATCAAATACCCCAATATGGTAGTGCCAAAAATTTGTGATACTTTGACTTTCGACATACATGTAATAAAGCCGAAAACATCAGGTTTTGGTATAAATGCTACTCTTGTCCATGAGAACCTGACATTTTTAAAACTAAAAGGACATTTCGTTCCTGCCGATGACTTTAAAAATTTACACAATTCCTGACCCATGACAACAGACTTCAGGAATATAATGGCTGGGAAACGGGTTTGTGTAATAGTGCCGACCTATAATAATGCTGGCACTCTAAAGGATGTACTCAATAGAATATCACAGTTTACTTCATCGATCATCGTCATAAACGATGGTTCAACAGACACTACTGCTGAAGTACTTAAACAATTTGAAAACATAACCATTCGGTCCTTTAAGAAAAACAAAGGTAAAGGCGCAGCTTTAAAGAGTGGTTTTAGTCTGGCAAAAGAGCAGGGATACCGGTATGCCATCACCATAGACTCAGATGGACAGCATTTTCCTGAAGACATCCCCCTTTTTGTGGAAAAACTTGCGACAGCTCCTGACACAATTATTATAGGTTCAAGAAATATGGAACAGGAGGACATCCCTGGCAAAAGCAGTTTTGGAAATAAATTTTCTAATTTTTGGATTAATGTAACCACGGGTTTCTCACTGAAAGACACTCAATCAGGATATCGTTTATATCCATTGTCAATTTTCGATCAAATACACTTCTATTCCACCAAATACGAGTTTGAAGTGGAAGTACTCACCCGTGCTGCATGGGCAGGATATAAAATCGAAAATATACCAGTAAAAGTTTATTATGCACCGGATGAGTTAAGGGTATCACATTACAGACCATTTATGGATTTCTTCAGGATAAGCCTCCTGAATACAATTCTTATTATACTCGCTTTCCTTTTTTACAGACCACGATTGTTTTATCGAAAAATAAAAAAAAAGGGAGTTCAATACTTTTTTCGCAACTATATCCTTGAAGGTACAGATTCAACACACATTATTGCACTATCAATTGGGTTTGGCGTTTTTATGGGCATTGTACCTGTTTGGGGATGGCAAATGGCCATAGCTTTTGCTATTGCTTCAGCCACCGGCCTCAACCGTGCCCTGGTACTCATCGCGTCCAATATCAGTATCCCACCCATGATCCCATTCATTTTGTTTGGCAGTTATGCTATGGGTGGTTGGTTGCTGGGGCGAGATCTATCATGGATAGCGCCTGCAGATATTACTCTGGAACTTGTCAAAATAGAGCTGACCCAATATATAATTGGTAGTATGGCCCTCGCTCTGGCGGCAGGGATTGTCAGTGGATTTTTGACATTCATCGTAGTTAAAATTATTCGACGAATAAAAACCAGGAAAAAACGAGTTCAGAAAATATAAATATTGTAAATAGTGTAATGATTAAATTAAAAACCTGGTTGTTTTGGCCAGTTTTATTTTTGCTGCTTGTATTGTCGGTATATTCAATCACAAAAATTAACCTCGATGAAAACGTCAATAAATTGCTGCCGAATGAAAACGGGCATCAGCTAATCGATATTAAGCAATTCGGCTCTCTTACGGAAAGAATCGTGTTTATTGTTTACAGGTCAGATAGCAGCAACCAAAACCCGGAACTTCTGATTAATTATGGTGATGAATTGGTCAGTCATTTGGATTCCCTGGTCAACAATGACCAAATTGAATCAATCGACTACGAGCGATCTACCGCTCAAACCATGGCCATGTTCGATATATTTTATGACAACCTGCCTCTATTTCTTGAAGAACAGGATTACAAAACCCTGGACACTCTGTTCACGGAGCAAAACATCGTAAACACAATACAAGGAGGATACCGCACCCTCCTCTCCCCGGCAGGCATGATATTTAGGGATTTCTTTGTTAAAGATCCATTCAGCCTTACACAATTAGTGTTAAACCGTCTTAAGAACCTGCAAATAAGCGAAAATATGACCTTCATTGATGGCCATATGTTTTCAGCAGATGGAAACAAGCTCATTTTTACAATCGTACCTTCAGCCACCTATAACCAGACTGCTGCTAATAGTAAACTCATTGAACGTATTGACCATTATATCTCCTATCTGAAGATACGTTATCCAGGGATAGAAGTGCGATATTTCGGAGCTCCTGTGGTTGCTTCAGGAAATTCAGCCCAAATCCGGCGGGATATTGCATTGACCGTTTCTATCGCTATCCTCCTTATTTTTGCCCTGATATATCTCTATTTCCGCAGGTTTGAATATGCCTTTCTGATTTTATTACCTGCAATTACAGGAGGTGTGATTGCACTCGGCATCCTGACCTTGTTCAAGGACACTATTTCCGTCATTTCTTTGGGTGTCGGGGCCATATTACTTGGCATTACTGTCGATTATGCCCTTCACGTTTTCAACCATTACAAGGGTAAACACTCTCTCACGGCTATTTACAAGGATCTTTCAAGTCCCATTTTGCTAAGCGCCCTAACCACCATTTCTGCATTTCTCTGTCTGCTGGCCTTAAACACAGAAGCTTTACAAGATCTGGCCCTGTTTGCAGCATTAAGCATTTTCATCGCTTCAATTTTCTCCCTGATTATTCTTCCTAAATTAATACGAACGCAGAAATCAGACACACAGAATATTATTACAAAGTTGATTGGCCAGATTGCACAACAAAAAATCAACAGGCCGGTTGTGTGGGCAGTCATTTTACTTCTCATTGCTTCCTTATTTATTCCAGGCGAGGTGACTTTTAACAAAAACCTGGATGATATCAACTACATGGACAGCAAGACTAAAGAAGCCAGCGAAATGCTCGATCCTATCCTGGGAGTCAGTCATAAAAACATTATCCTTACCATCACTGGCGATGACCTGCAAAGCACTCTTTTAACCAATGAAAAAGTCTATTCCCAATACCTTGAAATGAAGTCTCAAAATGAGGTGTCGGGATTATTTGGAATCCCAGTATTATTAAAGTCGGATTCAATTCAAAAAATGCGCATAAATCGTTGGCAAAATTTCTGGACTTCAGAAAAAAGACAAAAAGTTCAACAACAAATTCAAAAAGAAGCGCAGGTTTTGGGCATAAAAGCAGAGAGTTTTAACCCATTTTATCAATTAATTTCAAAAGATCATCAGCCATTGGAAGGAAACATATTTCAGCAAATTGCAGACACATTTTTCCCCGGGATGATCATCAAAGAACTCAACCATTATAAGATTGTAAATATATTGAAGGTAGCTGGCGATTATGAAGATGCCGTCTTACAACAGTTTAATAACATGGAATCTGTTGACGCCTTTTCAAAAAAGGAAACGATCAACAAATTAGTCCGCTATTTGAAAGCGTCATTTTCAAAACTTGTTTGGTTTTCTATGGCAGCCGTTTTTCTAATCTTGCTTATATCTCTGGGCCGAATTGAATTAGCCCTGGTCGGGTTTATCCCTATTATTATGAGCTGGGTGCTATTGCTTGGAATCATGAAATTATTCGGTATTCATTTCAATATTGTCAATATTATTGTCAGCACGTTTATCTTCGGCCTGGGCATTGACTATTCCATTTTCATTCTTAAGGGCATGATGCAACAATACTCTACCGGTCGGAAGAATGTTCTTTCATTTAAAAAATCGATCTTATTGTCGGCACTAACAACACTGATAGGCATTGGTGTGTTATTATTTGCCAAACATCCAGCTCTTAGATCAATCGCCATAGTAGCAATACCCGGTATATTAAGTGTCCTGGTGATCACATTTACTTTAGAGCCTATATTGTTCCGTTTTTTGATTTATAGAGGAAAGCATAAAAGGTGGATCCCATTGACTTTATGGGATATGTGGCTGTCATTTTTTGGAATAGGGAGTTTTATTCTAGGATCTGTTTTTGCTACTATTTCTGTGTTTGTGATCCCGGCGTTACCGGTCAGTTTAAAGAGAAAAAAATTACTCATGCATCATAGTTTGCAAAAATTATCCTGGTTTCTGATCTTTTTCAGGATTACTATCAAAACCAAATTTATTGGAGACAAACGAAAGGCTTTGAAAGAGCCATCGCTAATAATAGTCAATCATCAATCTCCACTTGATGTGCCTATCATATTGTCTTTATATCCAAAACTAATCGTGCTCACAAAAGACTGGATACAAAACACATGGTTATTCCGGCATTTTGTAAAATTTGCAGATTTTCATGATATGACTTCAGGTTTGGATGATCAACTATTGGATACATTAAAAGGATTAGTTCAAGATGGTTATTCTATAGTTGTATTCCCTGAAGGCACAAGATCAGAAAGGGGCAAAATATCGCGCTTTAAGAAAGGCGCTTTTTCATTAGCTGATCAGCTGAAACTGGACATACAGCCAATTCTCATTCATGGTTCATGGCGCTGTCTGCCAAAAAATGAACCAGTTGTGCGTAGTGGGTTGATGACGCTGAAATTTCTAAAAAGGATCAGTTATGATGATCCAGCCTTTGGCAATACACTACTGGAACGCTCAAAGGCCTTTCGTAGATTGTATATTAAAGAACAAAAAAAATTACAGGAACAACTTGAAACACCTGCATTCTTCAGAAAACAACTTATCAGGAACTTTATTTACAAAGGCCCTGTACTTGAGTGGTATCTTCGGGTGAAGCTTAAACTTGAAAATAATTATAAACAAATACATCATATCCTCCCAAAAAGTGGTTTTATCACAGATCTTGGTTGTGGATATGGTTTTATCAGCTATATGCTTCTTTTCACTTCAGAAGAACGCCAGATTACCGGAGTAGATTATGATTGTAAAAAAATTGACACGGCTAATCATTGTGTATCAAAAAGTGATCGAGTTCAATTTATTTGTAGCGACATCACCTCACACCCACTGGAAAGAAGTGCGGCATTTCTCCTCATAGATGTACTGCATTATTTCAATTATGAGAAGCAAGAAAAATTACTCAAAAAATGTATAAATGCCATCGGGCCGGACGGCATAATCCTGATTCGTGAAGGGAATTCAAAAGAAAAGCATACTCACAAATGGACATTATTCACTGAATTTCTATCGACAAAAATCACAAAATTCAATAAATCGGGAGAAAAATTGTATTTTACTTCCGAAAAACGTTTGCGAGAGATTGCACAAGCTACTGGTTGTATTCTTTCCAGTCAAAAAGATTCTTCAATAACCTCAAACACCTTATATATCATCAAAAAAATAAAAACACAATCACGAATTTTACCAGATTAATGATGGAATAATGGAATAGTGGAATAATGGAAAGAAATAGTGCACAAACTCTGATAAAATAAAGGAAAATAATAAATCCAGCTGGCAGCTGTACTTTATATTCTCATTGTAATAATAGTCCTTTAACTAAAGTTCTACTAAAATACCAGTAGAACCGAAATATATAACAGATACTGATGAATAGAAGATACGATGTAGTCTTTATAGGAAGTGGGTTAGGAAGTCTGCTCTGCGCTTACATACTCGGTAAAGAAGGATACAAAGTGTGCGTGCTTGAACAACACGACCAAATTGGTGGAAATCTTCAGTCTTTTAAAAGAAAAGGTTTCTTATTTGAAACAGGAATGCACTATATCGGAAGCATGGATCCCGGTCAGATTTTGCATCAGTTTTTTAAATATTTTAATCTATTGGACAAAGTTGAGCTCGAACGTCTCAATGAAGATGGTTTTGATGTATTATATCATAAAAATAAAGAATACAAGTTCCCGATAGGCATAGACCGGTTTATTGATACTATGTGTGGTTATTTCCCAAATGAACGCAAGGGTATTATTAAATACATTCGCATGCTGGAGGAAATAGCTCATTCCCAGCCTATATTTCGACTTGACAAGGTTGATACTACACAGTTTACATACAATCCATACATGCGGCAAAGTGCCTATGAGTTTATTAAAAGCTGTACAAAGGATATCGAACTACAAAATGTTCTGGCCGGTCTGAACTCTCTTTACGCTGGTGACAAGTTTAAAACACCCTTATACATTCACGCTCTGGTCAATTGGTTTTATTTACTAAGTGCATGGGGATTTAAAAAGGGAAGCTATCAGGTTGCAGATGAACTTGCTGCCAGTATCCGTTCATTTGGAGGAACCATTCAAACCAACTCCAAAGTTACAGCACTAATCGAATCAGGGAATAAAATTACACATGCAGAAATCGACGGAAAAGAGGAAATTGCAGGAGATCTGTTTATATCAGGCATTCACCCTACTAACACCATCAAATTAACCAATTCGAATTCTTTAAAAAAATCTTACCGGAACAGAATAGAGTCATTGGAAAATTCTATGGGTTGTTTTTCTATTTATATGGTGATGAAGGAAAATGCATTTCCATTTTATAATAACAATTTTCATTATTACGATACTGATACCGTATGGGGAGTAAATGAGTATTCTTCTAATAACTGGCCGGTCAGCTGTTGGATGTACACTCCGATAAATGGCAGACAAAACCAATATGCCCGAACTATAAGCATTCTCACTTATATGTCAATGGATGAAGTCAGGCCATGGGAAAACACCCGTCTGCATAAGCGAGGATCTGATTACAGGCAGTTTAAAAAAGATAAAGCCGAAAGGCTGTTAGATTTGACCGAAAAAAAATGGCCACACATACGGGAAGGTATAGAAAGTTATTTTACGGCAACACCATTAACATTCAGAGATTATACTGGTACTCCCAACGGCAGTGTTTATGGAGTGATTAAAAATTACAATCAACCATCCGCTTCCATCGTATTGCCAAATACTGGATTAAAGAACTTATTCCTCACAGGTCAGAATACAAATATACATGGTTTTCTGGGAGTGATTTTCGGATCTTTACTCACCTGCGGCAAAATAATCGACATCAACCATATTATTAAGTCAGTTCGGGATGCGTAAAATACTAAGGTTTATATTATGGGTGTTTGTCGTAGTGGCCGCTACAGGGCTTTCGTTCGTCCTGTACGCATCTATTGCATGGCGCACTACTCCACCCCATGCATTCACCCTTAACGGGCCGAATCCCACTGCTGAAATAATCGGCACCAACACATACACATGTGGTAATTCCTGGATGAGAAAAAACCAATACGGCATATGGGAAATGTATTTGGAGGGTAGCCCTATAGAAATTGGCGCAAAACGGGGGGCATTGTCTCACAATCTCATCGAATTGCAAGAAGGTTATTTTATTGATCAAATTAAGCAAATCATCCCTAGTGAATTTTATTTGCGCTTTTTAAAATATTTCATAGCCTGGTTTAATCGAGACCTGGAGAAAAACATCCCGGAAGAATACCTCAGGGAAATGTATGGATTATCACTTTACGCACCTGATAAATTCTCCTATATAGGCAATAATTACGAGCGCATTCTACACTATCATTCGGCCCACGATATCGGACATGCAATGCAGGATTATATGCTTGTTGGTTGCACTTCATTTGCCAGCTGGGGAAAATATACACCGGATTCTTCACTAACTGTTGGTCGCAACTTTGATTTCTATGTAGGTGATGATTTTGCCAAAGACAAAATCGTTTGTTTTATTAAACCAGACAAAGGTTATCAGTTTGCCATGATCACCTGGGCTGCGATGGTCGGTGTATCCTCAGGCATAAATGAAAAAGGATTGACTGTCACCATTAACGCAGCCAAATCCAAACCTCCTACAGCATCAGCTACCCCCATTAGTATTCTAGCCAGGGAAATACTCCAATATGCAGGAACTATTGAAGAGGCACGCGCAATTGCATCTAAACGAAAGATATTTGTATCCGAATCACTTTTGATAGCAAGCGCAGCCGATGGCAGGGCTGCCATTATCGAAAAGTCGCCCCATCAATCGGGATTTTTCCAACCAGACCGTGATTTTGTTGTGTGTGCAAATCACTTCCAAAGTAAGGTCTTTGAAACAGATCCCCTCAACCTTGAAAATATTGAAGAAAGTTCGTCCATGTCCAGATACCAACGTATGACTGAGCTCATTGAAACTCTTGCCCCCATTTCTCCCCGAAAGGCCGCTGTAATATTGAGGGACCGAATGGGTCCGGGTGGAAGTAATATAGGAATGGGAAACGAAAAATCAATCAATCAGTTTATCGCGCATCACTCTATTATTTTCAAACCTGAACAAAAACAGTTTTGGCTTGCTACTAAACCCTGGCAAATGGGCCCATATATTTGTTATAATATGGATTCGATTTTTAGTGAATCAAATCAATTAAACATCGAACATGAAATTATACAGCCGGGCAAAACCATTGAGAAAGACCCATTTCTTCAATCAGAAGCCTTCAAGAATTATTTGAAATTCAGAGTAATGAAAAAGATAATTAAATCAGCCGATAAACCTGTTGATCTGCCGGTAAATAATTTCCAGGACTTTATTAAATTAAATCCGGAATATTTTCTTACCTACCAATTAGTGGGAGATTATTATATGAAACAGTATATTTATGATTCAGCATCATTTTACTATAAAAAAACCCTGAACAAATGTATTTCAAACAAATGGGAAAGAGAGATGATCGAAAAAAATCTGAATAAATGTCAATAAAATATAATAACCCATTTATAAACATACCTGAAATAGAGTATAAATCACAGAATGAGATCAAAGAGTTTCAGGAACAGTTGCTTAAAAAACACCTTGCCTACCTGGACCAGAATTCTGATTTTTATAACAAATATTTCATAAAGCACAGCATCAATATAGACGAGATCACCACATTAGAAGATCTTGAAAAGATCCCTCCTGTTTCGAAGCATGACTTGCAAACCCACAACCAGAGATTCATCTGTATCCCAGAAGATAAAATCGTAGATTTCATTACTACTACCGGTACTTCAGGTGATCCGGTCACCTTTATTACAACAGAAAAAGACCTTGACCGACTTGCCTACAATGAAGGGATCTCCTTCCTGGGAGCGGGGATCGGGCACCATGATATCATTCAGCTTACTGTAACACTCGATAAGCGATTTATGGCCGGACTCGCTTATTTTTTAGGAGCCAGACAAATTGGTGCAGGTGTAGTGAGAGTAGGCTCAGGCATACCTGAATTGCAATGGGATACTGTACGCAGGATAAAATCAACAGTTTTGATAGGAGTTCCCTCATTTATCCTCAAACTCATTGATTACGCAAAGAAAAATGGAATTGATTATAAAAATTCCACAATTAAAAAAGCTATTTGTATCGGGGAACCTATTCGGAAAAGCAATTTCAAATTAAATACCTTAGGGGAAAAAATTTCTGAAAAATGGGATATTGAATTATTTTCTACCTATGCTTCCACAGAAATGTCCAGTGCCTTTACAGAGTGTATTGCCGGTCAGGGCGGACATTTGCACCCTGATTTATTGATAGTTGAATTTTTAGACGAGAAAAACAGACCTGTTGAAGAAGGCACACCCGGAGAGGTGACCGTAACTACATTAGGAGTTGAAGGCATGCCCTTACTGCGTTTCAAAACAGGCGATATTTGTAACCGAATTACAGAACCCTGCTCATGCGGCAGGAATACCTTGCGTATAGGACCGGTCATTGGCAGAAAAGACCAAATGATCAAATATAAAGGCACCACTCTATATCCACCGGCCTTCTATGAAGTGTTAGATGATATTAAAGAAGTAGAAAACTATATTGTAGAAGCTACTACAAATCAAATCGGCACAGATGACATAAATGTGAAATTAGGGTGTACAAATTTCACTGCCGGACTTGAAAAAATGATCAAAGATCATTTCAGAGCCCGATTACGTGTTGCCCCCCAGATCGAATTTCTTCATCCCAAAGAAATCACAAAGCTTCAATTTCTCAAAGGCTCCAGAAAAGCAATAAAGTTTAAGGATCAGCGGGTTAAAGTTTGAATTGGAAGATGATTTTCAATGAAAATCTGGTGGCATTAGGTTCATCCCTGTAAGTCAGCCTGTGAAAAGCATCAATTCTAAAGAATTTGAAAATATTTTCAATACCATAACCAATTTCCACATAAGGAACATCTCCCAAACTTTTATAAGGCAAGGTGAGATTTCCATCCGGATCCACAGGCGACATTATATCTATATTTTCCTGACGCAAGCCACCATAAAGGACATTGAAATTTGCAAGCAATCTCCATTTCAGTCGTTTAAATAACGGAACCTTATTGAGTAAAAGACCCTGAAAATAATGCTCATAGCGCAACGACGCATAATGATCACTCACAAACTCAAAATAATTCATCGTATTAAATGCGGAATTTGTATAAAAAATTGATTCATTTCCTATATGATTTTCAAGAATTAAATATGGAACCTGGCCGAAAATATAGCCGGCGTTTATTCTATATTTTGCATCTCCCAAAAATCCCATTCTAAGTTTATGTTTAAACCCCAGGGATATCTTTTGATAATTAAAATCTCCTCCAAACACATCTTTGATCCCTTGAGTATATAAGACATCTATAGCCGGTGCTTTTCTTGTACCTAAACTCAATCGCTCATTGTCATTCTGTGCAAATACTTCATCACGGGCCCAATGCAAACCAATACTTATCGATGTAACATAAAAAGTCCTTTCCAACAAGGATTCAGAACTACCCGGATCAGTATAATAGTAAAAAGGGAATTGAGGATCAAAATATTCGTTGCGTATAGATACGGATTGCGAAAGGCCTTTTACAATTTCGGAGTTAAAAGATATCTTGTGATTGGCATGATAATAAGGTCTTGTCAGGGTTTTAAATCTGGTTGCTGCAAAAAACAGATTATTATTTTGCAAATCCTCCGATTTAAGACCAGCTTGCTCAACGTCATAAGAGCTGCCAAGATCAAAAGTCATCCACGGATTCCTTTTTATAATACCGGTAAATCCAACACCGTATTTCCATCGTTGATCCATGGTGCCATAACCCCCATATCCCCTGAAAACGACTTTACGACTAAATTTATAATTGGTTCTGAAGCCCAGCCTGATGCTGTGACCTTCAAAGTTATTATACGCATAGGAATACAAATAAGGACCGATATCAATTTTTCCAACCTTAATGTAACCTGTAGACAACATTTTAATGAGGCTCACATAAGATTTTACCATTGGTATTTGCTTCACATCCTCAATGGCCTCGTAGACCTGTAGTTGACTTTCAGTTAATGGTCTGGGTCTAACCTGATCCCAGTAGGTTTCCTTTTCCTGCAAGGTGACATCCTCGGCCACAAAAACTTCATTTTCATAAAATTTATCTTCTTTCTTTTGATTGACAATCCATCCGGATGTGGAATTATGAGATTTGAAAAGCATTCCAGATGTATTGAAAGTCAACTGACCAATATCAATTATAACATCAGTTTCGACCGGCAACAAAGGCCCTGTAACCGTGGGATTTAATATCTGATTTACATAAAGCCCTTCAACAAAATTCAGGTTTGCTGATTCGTCTATAAACAAATCAACTTTTTTCAATGCATAACCATCAACAGATATCCATATAATACCTTGAAATGCAGGATCCTGTAAATGCCTTGGCAGCACTTTCAGTTTGTAACAATTAATATTATCAACATAAGTAGTATCAAGTATATCATAATCATAATACATTTTCCATCCATCGGCAATTGGCGAAACAAAACGCCTGGACATAATTTGAAGCCAGTTGTTATAAAAATTATACTCCTGATAAGATGCCCCAATAAACTGTGCAGTTGTGCTGCCATCTTCAATTGAAAGGCCCTGGATTTTAGTTTTAAGTATCTCCTCACGTCGGCCAGAAGGATTATTTTTTACATAATATTTGGAAACAGATTCTGACATAAAAACAGGCAACATGGCGTGTCCGTCAGGCCCCCTCGTAAGTGTAGTACTATCAATCTCCTCCCATATTTTTTTAAATACTTTTTTCTTGTTTAAACGATCAGAGATATCGTCAAAATACAGTTCTACTCTTTGGTAACTATCATATTCAAAAGCTTTGAGAGCTTTTTTATTGTATATACTTTTCTTTTCTACCGCATTGCGGATAATTTTCCAGGCCGGATTTTCACCACTCATAACCACTACTTCTTTCAAATTGACCAGATCCTGTACCATCCAAAAATTCAGACTTTGATCTTTACCCTGTGAAAATATCCTCACCTGCGTTTTATAGCCAATAAATGAAGCTACAAGCGAATCGTAGTCTTGAGTAGTGCGAAGAGAATAATAGCCTTCCTGGTCAGTAATTGTTCCAACAGATGTGCCCTTAAAATAAATATTGACATAGGGTAGAGGCTCTTTTGTGGAGCGATCCGTCACCTTTCCGCTTATTATTGTAAGCGATTGAGAATGTAATGCCTGCCCGACAAACACCAGCATTGCAAGAACCACTATCCTCCTGTTTAGGTACGGCAAAATATACCGCAGATAATAGTTAGTACACTTTTGATATTTGAAATCAGGCATGAAGATACAACGTGATTATTTTGGTTATTGGTGTGGCAAATTTACCAAAATTCAATTTATAAACCTTTTATAAAGGAAAATGTTATATAGCAAGTATGATTCCTCACCTATTTAGGGTCTACTGAAAAACACATAATCATTTAATATACAATCAATTATAACGAATATCACTCCCTAATACACCTGAAAAGGGTATGGCTTACTCCTATTTCAGGGAATTCCTCAACTACTTTCAAACCAGCCTGATCAATAAGTTCCAGCATATCCCGTGTATGATACATTTGACTGTTTCCGTTAGCAAGGCAGGTAAAATACAGAGAGGTGGCATGCAAACTATAGGTTGAGGCCTCAAATCGTTGATTATCCCAGTAAGTTTCAAGAATATATACGGATCCTCTCTCAGATAATGCATCCTTAGCTCTTAGAAGGAGACTCAATATCTCTGGTTTGGAGAAACAGTCCAGAAACTGGCTCATCCATACGCCATCAAATCCAGTGGGAAAGGGTTGACTTTGATCGAGTAAATTAGCTTCCTGAAAACTAACTCTATCCTCCACTCCCTGTTCGCGAATATTTTCTCTTGCCTCTTTAATCTGTCCAGGCAAATCGAGAATTGTCACACTGACATCTTCATTATATGCAGCGCATTTCAATGCGAATTTGCCAGTATTACCCCCTACATCAAGGATGTTTTTAGGTGCATCCTTAAATATTATGGGTAGTATCTCCGGGAAAGCGATATCGGAGTAATAATGATCAAAACCAAACCAGCTCTTGCGAACTTCGTCAGGCAAGTCTTTTAAAGCCTCATAGATGGTATCCCATTTCCCAAATACATCCAACCCAGCCGGCCTGTCAGACAGGATAGATTCTTTTAAATGAAACATACCCAAATAGTTTACATCGTTCACAAAATCCATATTTACCCGTGACAACTGATCTGAAAGTACGAAAAAACCGGTTTTTGTTAATATATATTTGTCATCTTTCATATATACCAATTCCATGCTGAGCCCTGCTTCAAGAAGCACCTTGACCCCATAAACTGATAAGCCGAGTTTACTGGCAATATCATCTTCTTTCATGCCGTCGCGTTCTCTCTTGATAATTTCCAGGATCCCCAAATCACGCAGAGCTCGTGCTGCCTGAAACATGATAGGACCGAATGCGATTTTCTGGGCATCATATTTGGCTTGTACAGCCGATTTATCATCTTTACCGTAATTCATAATTTATTCACTCCAAAAATCATAATAATTAAACCATTGATTTGGGTAATCTTTAAGTACTTTTTCTACAAAATGAACGTATTTACTCACATAATCCCGTACCAACTTCTTACGCTTTTCTATATCACCCGGATATGGAATATTCAAAGGAGGCTCTGCATGGAAGTGGTAATGATATTTTGACTCTTTCACAGCGTATACAAACAACACCGGTACCTGATAACGTGCAGCCAAATGATATGGACCAGTAGGAAATTTAGCCTTTTTACCCAAAAAAGACACAGAAAATACATCATTCCCCTCTACGAACCTGTCACCATGCATAGCTATAAGCCGACCATCCGAAAGTGCATCCCGGATCTCAAACAAATGAGAACCATCTTCTTTGATTGAAATAACTTCAAAATCCCTTTCAATCAGTACATTTGACAAATATTGTTTAATCCTCTGATGCTCTTCATCATACATTAAAATGCTAATCCGTGCATTGAGTCTTTCAAGTAATTGTCCTGCAATTTCCCAATTCCCAAAATGGCCACTAAGTATAATACCCCCAGATTTATTTTTCGCCAATTCCCGCAAAAACGACTCATTCTCAAAATTATAAGTAAATTTTTCTCCAAAGCCACTCAAAATTGCTACTTTATCGATCAGAGTTTGACCAAATGCATAAATATTATTATACACTCCAAGCCCACTTTTAAAAAAGCCAAATTGTAATCGTTTTCTAAAATAATAATAAGCTGACTTTACTGCTTTAGGAGCAAATATGAGATAATATATTATAACAAATCTTAGAAAAAAATATGCTGTTCCAGTCCCAAGGAATTTGAGTGTGAAAACAAAAATCTTATATCCGGTAACTCCCCCTCGGGTTTTTCCTTGCCAGGATGGCATATGAATTATTATGCTTTAGTTTCGATATAATCATAAAACTCAGATATGGTGTGGACATTCATAAGGTCTTCAGCCTTTATAGTAAAATCAAATGTTCTTTCCACCAAAACCGCAATATCTACAAAATCCAGACTATCAATATCCAGGTCATCCTTTAAATTTGCATCAGGCCGGATTGATGCCGGATCAATTTCCAGTTCATCTATCAAAAATGTATTGACTTTCTCTATTATTTCACTTTTTACCATGAGTATCGTACTATTATTTACAGTTTTTAACAATTAAAGTCGAATTAGTCCCTCCAAATCCAAAAGAATTTGAAAGGAAAATATTTATTGGTGCTTCTCTTGTTTCAGTAATAACATCAAGATTAGCAGAATGTTCATCCGGTGTATTAAAATTAATATTAGGAGCCATAAACGAATTGTGAGCCATCAACAGAGAATAGATGATTTCACTCGCCCCACCCATCCACATCTCATGACCTGTCATAGATTTTGTTGAGCTAATCGGTATAGATTTTTTACCAAATATATTGGTCATCGCCTGTGCTTCTGCCGCATCCCCAACCGGTGTTGAAGTGGCGTGAGCATTTATATAATCGATTTGCTCAGGTTTCAAATCAGCATCCTTCAATGATCGTACCAGTGAAGCTGATGGACCTTCCACATTCGGAACAGATATATGATTGCCGTTAGAAGAAAAACCGTATCCCAATATCTCGCCTAAAATCGGGGCTCCCCTCCTCACAGCTGACTCATAACTTTCTAATATTATGGTTGCCGCTCCCCCACTTGGAATTAAACCGTCCCTCCCGGCATCAAAAGGTTTCGAAGCCTTTTTGGGATCTTTTTCATCAACAGAAAATGCCCCTAATCCGTCAAAGCTCGCCATTGACACGGCATTGATCTCCTGGGCACCACCACAAACTATGCAATCCTGATAACCATGCTTGATCATCATAAAGCCAATACCTATAGCATGTGCACCACTAGCACAAGCCCCGCTAACAGTAAAATTTATGCCTTTTAATTTAAAAATAACTGCCAAATTCATAGAGACAGTCGAATTCATGGATTGAAAAATATAGCCTGAGCCCAATAAACTCGTGTCTTTTTTCTTGTTCATAAGATCATAAGATTCTACCACAGGCACGGCAGAACTATCATTGCCATATAAAATACCAACCTCACGGCTGTTTAAAAAATCTTCGCTGATACCTGAGTACTTCAGCGCATCATTGGTGGCTAAAAAAGCATACTCACCTTGTTCGGCCAATCCCACTCGTTCACGTCGGGGAATAATCCCTTTCAAATGAGGTTTTTCAATTATACCTGTCAATGCTGACCGGAATCCCATCTCCTTCCTTTCCGGGTCAAAGCCAATACCTGACTTCCCCTGATAAAGTGATTCTTTCACCTCATCCAGATTTTTGCCAATCGTGGAATAGATTCCCATACCGGTGATTACTACTCTATTCATATAAATCCGTATTCCGATTTTTCAATTCATTTCAAAAGTAACACCATTAAATATAAAACAAACAACCAATAGTATTTGTTTCAAACCTAATTAATTCAGGCTAG
>Ga0164313_10001996_pt1 | contig 18305 bp, 11 predicted proteins | sample GuaBasSedimGuay4_FD_113735 | JGI IMG/M metagenome (GOLD analysis project Ga0164313, IMG submission 113735) | Subseafloor sediment microbial communities from Guaymas Basin, Gulf of California, Mexico - Guay4, Core 4569-4, 0-3 cm | ecosystem: Environmental > Aquatic > Marine > Hydrothermal vents...
CGTCCTCAGCGTCCTCAGCGTCCTCAGCGTCCTCAGCGTCCTCAGCGTCCTCAGCGTCCTCAGCGTCCTCAGCGTCCTCAGCGGCAGCGTCGGCCTGCTCGACGTCAGCGCCAGCCTGCTCGGCGGCAGCGGCAGCCTGCTCGACGTCAGCGCCAGCCTGCTCGGCGGCAGCGTCGGCCTGCTCGACGTCAGCGCCAGCCTGCTCGGCGTTGGCGTCAGCCTGCTCGGCGTCAGCGTCAGCCCGCTCGGCGGCAGCGTCAGCCTGCTCGGCGGCAGCGTCAGCCTGCTCGGCGTCAGCGTCAGCCCGCTCGGCGTCAGCCCCTGCCGCGGACTGCACGTCGCCCTGGCCCTGGTGGGGCTTGCCCCCGGGCTCGGGGATCTTCTGGATCATGGGGCGCTCCGCGGGTCGGTCACAGCGTATCGGTCCGATACCGCGGCTTCAAAGAGCGTCAGCTCGTCGGGGTGGACCGGCTGCAGCGCCAAGTCGCCCTCCACCACCAGGCGCAGCTGGGGCCAGGCCTTGAGCGAGCCCTGCAGGCGGTCCGACAGCCGCACGATGCGCCAGTAGTCGACCTCGCCCAGGGTGATCGGCGCAGGGCCCAGCACCTCGCCGGGGGCCAGGGCCTCGCGCCCCGCCACCAGGGGCACCTCGATGCCCACGGGCAGCGGCGGCATGAGCCCGCCCTCCGGGCCCGAGGGGTGCACCGAGTGCGTCTTGGCCAGCACCCGGAAGGAGGCGCCGTCCGCCAGCTTGCCGCCGATCTCCTGGGCCAGGGCCTCGTCCGTCACCAGGATGACCTGCAGCTCGTCGCGGGTGGTGCGGAAGGTGGCCAGGCGCACCACGCGATCCAGGAGCTGGTTGCCCAGCACGCCCCGACGCACCACGGCACGGAAGGCGTCGGCGTCCCAGCCGTGGCGCACACGCACGAACTGCTCCAGCGTGATGTCGCTGCGCACCTCCACGGCAAAGCGCGCGCGCTGCTCGGAGAGGGTGCGCTCGACCTCGGCCTCCAGGCCGGCCTGGTCGATGTCGATGCCCTCACGCTCGGCCTCCAACTTCACGATCGACATGAGCACCAGCTCATCGACGGCGTCGTTGGTCATGCCGGGGGAGGCCAGGTCGAGCAGCTGGAACACATCGCTGGAGCGGATCTCGACCTCGCCCACGCGGCGCACGACGACGTCGCCTTGAGCGCTCGTGGGCGCGTAGCTGTCGGCCGTGATCCGCTCGTACACGGGCAGCGCCAGACACAGCAGCAGCGCAGCAGAGACGATCGGCTTGGCGTCAACGGGCACGGACGACGCGCTCCCGCTTGAGGCCCTTGCACACGGGACAGGTCAGCAACACGGGCTCGCTCTTCTCATTGGTGCCTTCGATGTAGCCGCCGGCGTCGCAGCGCCGGCAGTCACGCGGCTTGGCCTCGATGACGTGGATCGCGCCGCTGAACTCGGCGTAGTACGCGGCCATCCAGGAGCGGCGGGCGTCGCCCTCGGCGGCCTCCCACCACTCGTCGGGGGTCGGGCCCACCTCGTCCAGACCGCCGCCCCGGGCCGCGGTGGTTCGCTGCTGCGCCAGGGCCTCGCGCTGCTTCTTGACCTTGGCGACCAGGTCGTCGAAGTCCTCTTCGAGCTCGTCGGCCGGATCGACCTCCTCGTCCGCCTGGTCGAAGCGGCCGAAGTCGAGCGCCTTGGACTTGCCCAGCAGAAACGTGCCCTGTCCGTAGCTGGCCGTGCGCACGCTGCCTCCGCGGCGCTGCTCCCAGAGCTGCGCCACGGCCTCCGGCGTCATCACATAGGCCTCGGCCAGGTCGTCCAGGATCTCCTGGTGCAGGCTGTTCTCGAGCAGGTCACGGGCCACGTCCAGGCTCAGCGAGCTGTCGCGCGAGAGCTGCTTGAGGTGCCCCTCCAGCGCGCCGAAGTAATCGCCCACCACCTTGCGCGCGAAGTGCTCGCGCTTGCGGTGGTCGATCTCGACCTCCAGCGCCATGAGCTCGCCGCGCTGACGGCTCTCAGGATAGGTCTGCGCGAAGGCGGCCGCGCGCTCGCGCGCCAGCTCGAACTGACGCCTGTAGATGGCGCTGCGGATGTCATCCAGGTCGGCGGTCTCGACCGCGTCCTCCAGCTTGATGGCGATGCGGGAGAGTCGGCTCGCCACCAGCTCGGCCTTCAGGCCCGGACCCAGCTCGCGCACGGTGAGGAAGTGATCGCGCGCGGCGTCGTAGAGCTTGGCGCCCTCGCAGGCGATGGCCAGCTCGAGGTGCGCCGGGGCGTCGCTGGGCGCGCCCAGGCTGGCCACGATGGCCAGGTACAGCTCCTCGGCGGAGAGCACCGACAGCCCCTCCACCTTGCCCGGCTCGACCGAGCGCACCGACGAGCGCGGGAAGCGGTCGCTGCTGCCGCGGCGGCGCAGCACATAGGCCGTGACGTCCGACTCGGGCTGCAACACGCCGGTCTCGGTGGTGCCATTGCGCATGATCAGGTGCACCACGTCCACCATCCAGGGCGCCGCCTCCTCGCCGGTGAAGCCGCGCGATGCCTTGATGCGCTTGACCTCGTCGGGCGGCAGGTGCCCCCAGACCAGGGTCAGCACGCCGCCCGTGTCGACGCGCTCCAGCGTGATGCCGGTGGCCTCGTCGAAGGACGTGATCTCGCCGTGCACCAGGGACCCGTCCACCAGGCGCACGATCTCCGCGGCCGGCAGCGCCAGGCTGAGGGCGGCGAGCAGCACAACGGCGATCATCGGTCACTCCGGTCGTGCAACAGGGCCCGGGCGGCGGCGGCCGGCGTGGGCCCGGGGGTCAGCACACAGCTTACGGGACGGGCTCGTGGCAAAGCAGCCTCGCTGGCGGCCAGACGCAGCTCCACCAGCAGCGTGCCGTCTCGCTCGTTGCCGGGCTCAGGCGCGAAGACCACGCTGAACAGGGTGCCATCGGGCAGGCTCCCGAGCGGCACGTCCACCCAGAGCCCCTCGTCCGCGTCCCAGTGCAGGCCGTTGGAGAGGTCCTGTTCGAGCTGGTGCACCACCGCCTCCACGCGCCGTGCCAGACGCGCCGTGCCCAACCCCTCGCGCTGCATGCCCAGGGCGGTGGAGAGCAGGCCGTAGATGCCGCCCACACCCGCCAGGAAGATGAACATGGCCAGCAGCACCTCCATCAGCGTGAAGCCGGATTGGGCGCGGCGCGGGCGCGGCGCGCTGCTCGGACGCCGGGCCCGTGGCGTGACGTTGGCGGGCAGGCTCATGGTCCCAGACCCTGCCGGGCGGCGGGAATCCGGACCACGCGCCGGAAGCTGACGCCCACACGCACCGACGCGCCGGCCTCGTGCGGCACCGCCGTGCTGCCGCGGGCGCCGCGCTCCACCACCGCCGTACGGCCGTCCAGCGAGCGCACGGCCATCCACTCGCCGTCGACCCACACGTGCTCGGGCGCGCGCTGATCGCCGCCCAGGCCCGCGCGGCGCAGCTGCAGCGTGGTGGCGGCCACCCCCACCGGCTCGGCCAGGGCGTTGGGCGCGCGACCCGCGTCGGTGTAGGGGTCCAGCACCAGCTCGATCATCAGCGCCGGGGGGAATATGTCGTCTCTTCCGTCGAGCAGCGACTCGGGGCCGACCCCATACGGGAAGCGCTCGTCCTGTGGAGGCACCAACCCGCGGGTGCTGTCCCAGCTGTCGAGGGCGGGCACGCCGGTCTGGCCGCCGGCGTCGCTCCAGACCGTGGTGGCCGGTCCCCAGGCCAGCAGCCCCAGGTGCAGCACGCGGTCGGCCAGGGTGGTGGCCTGCTCCAGCAAGCGGTCTTCCTGGGCCAGCAGCTCGGGCCTGAGCAGCGAACCCGTGCCCCCCACCGGCGTGCGCACCCGGCGCACGAGGCTGGGCAGGCCGTCGCCCGGCAGCACCACCGTGGCGTAGAGCGACTCGGCCAGGCCCTCGGTGGGCAGCAGCAGGGCCGGGTCCTGGCTGCGCACCAGGGTGGCCACGCTCTGCGCCGCGGGGCGCTCGCCGGCACGACGCAGCCAGCCCGTCGAGCGCGCCTCGTGCAGCAGACGCGTAAAGCGCAGCACGGCGGAGCGCCGCCCCAGCAGCGGCGAGAGCGCCTCGCTGTCATCACGCCACTCCAGCAGGAAGCGCGCCTGCTGCTCGCCCGCGCCCGGCGCGCCGCACCACAGGTGCACCAGGTCCTCGCTGAGCAGGTCGAGCACGGCCGAGGCGCGGTCCTCCAGCTCGCGCACGCGCTCGCCGCGGGTCCACAGCTCCATGGCGCCCGTGACCATCTGGAACAGCATGGCGCCCAAGACGGCGAACAGCGCCGTGGAGGCCAGCAGCTCGATCAGCGTGAACCCAGCCCGGGGCCGATGCGCGCGCGCGGGGTTCAGCGCCATTCCTCGTGCTCCAGGACCAGGGTGGGTTGGACGCGGGTCACGACCACGTCGGTCACGCGCGGCGCCAGCTTCCAGGCGTTGGAGCGGCCGCTGCGGGGATCGAAGGCGCCCGGAGACCAGGCCGCCGCCAGCACCAGCTCGAGCCGGTCGGCGCGGCGCCCGATGAAGGCCTGCCAGAGCCCGATGCTGTCGCTCGAGGGCGACAGGCCGAACACGCCGGGGTGGCCCTCGAGCTCGTCGTGGTAGCTGCCGTCCCCGTCGAGCACGACCCGGCCGATGAGCTGCACCAGCGGGTCGGGCAGCTCCACCTTGAGCACCACGCTACTGTGGAATGCGCCGGGCGCCCGCAAGCACAGGGACAGGGCCTCAGCCGCGGGCACGTCGTCCCCCAGCAGGGCGGCGTCATGGAAGCGTGTGGGCGTCCAGCGCACCATGCTGCCGGCGCGGTGCGACTGGGCCTGGGTGCCGAAGCGCCCGCGCAGCAGGCCCGCGCCACGGCGACCGGGACGCAGCGGCATGGCCAGGGCCTCGTCCAGCAGTTCGTCGTATCCGATCAGCTCCTCGCCCACCAACAGCAGGCCGCCCTGGGCGGGGAACAGCGTGGGGTCGGCCAGCATCAGCTCGCCGTCGTCGAGGCCGAGGTTGGCGGCCAGGGGCGTCACCGGCCAGAAGAGCAACGGCGTCACGGGCGAGCTGGCGGCATGGTGAGCGCGGCGTGTGCCGTACAGGCCGCGGCCCACCAGGAACACGGCGCCGGTCTCCACCGGGTCGAGCCCGGCATAGGCCACGATCTCCTCGCCGATCAGCAGCAGGCCCCCGGCGCTCGGCAGCTCGGAGAGCACCTCGAGCTGGTCGGCACCCAGCAAGCTGCCCCCCAGGCGCGCGTGGGGCAGCAGCAGCTGGTTGACGCGCAGGGTCAGAGCGCGCTCCTCTTCGAAGGCCAGCTCGAACTCCAGCAGGTAGCGCGCCACGGGCGGCAGCAGCAGGCCGGGTGGGCCGGCCACGTGCAAGCGCAGCTCGTCGATCACGGCGCTGCCGGGAGAGCGGCGATGGTTGAAGTCCTCGCCCAGGTGCAGGGCGCCCGGGGCCAGGGAGGGCAGCTCGCCGGAGGGACCGGACATGAGCCGCACCAGCTTGCGGCTGTCCAGCGCGTAGGGCCGCAGCACGTCCCTCAGGGAGGCCTCGTCCGCCAGGCCCCGTTGCTCCATGACCCGCGCGCCCGCGCCGCCCTCGAGCCGCGACGCCTCGATGTCCAGCTCGTCCAGGATCGTGTTGCTGTCCTCGCCCCGGTCGCTGCGCTCGACGTCGATGTTGATGGGCCCGCGCATGCCCACCAGCGCGTAGCTGCTCCAGTCGGGGTCCTGCAGCACGGCGTGGTTGATCTCGTTCCAGTCGCGCTGCCCGGCGGGGTCCATCAGGGTCACGAAGTCGTGGCGGCCGGGCACGCCCAGGACGGCCTCCGGCTGATCGACGCCCCAGCCGCCGAAGGGGATCACCGGCAGCACCTGCTCGCCCGTGGGGTGATCGCCCGTGGGCGTGCCCGCCTGAGCCCGGAACTCGAGCGCATCGCTGAGCGCGTCGAGCGCGCCCTGGTCCACAAGCACGTTGGGGTCCCAGGCGCCCATGCCCTCCTCGGAGAGCAGGCGCAGCATGTCGTCCACGGCGTCGAGGTCGTCACGCACGAAGGCGTCCGCGGTGACCGTGTTGAAGCGCAGCCACTCGGTGCCGCCGCCGCCCTCGGGGAAGTCGAGCCCGACCTGCAGCAGCTGGCTGGCGGCGCCCGGCCCCGGGTGGAAGCCCTCGTACAGATCCGTGGCGTCGTCCACGGCCACCGACACGGGGATGACCAGCACGCGCGGCACGTCGGGCAGGCTCAGCTCGCTCACCAGGTGGCTGTCAAAGTCGGTCAGGAAGGCGCGCGGGTCGTTCCAGCTGGTGCGCGCGCCCGAGACCCAGTCCTGCGGCGCGCCGTCCAGCGGGCTGGCGTCGCTGCCGCCGATGGACTCGGGGATGCCGCCCGAATCGCCGCGACTCACGCCCGAGAGTTGGCCCGCCGCGTAGCTGTCGTACTTGATGATCTCGGCGCCACCGATCCACTCACCGTTGATGGTGTTGGGCGGGATGATCCACTCGCCGAAGCCGAACGGCGCCGTGATGACCTGGCCCACCAGCTCCGTGTCGCCGTAGTCGCAGAAGATGATGGCGTAGCCGCCGCCCGACTGAAACAGGCCCTCGTCGGCCGGGCTGCCGTCGGCCGCCAGCACAGGGATGGTGCTGGCGTTGGGAGCGAGGCCAGTGCCCATGGCCCAGGGCTCGTTGAGCGTGCCGCCGGCCGCGAGCTGGGGTTCGATCTCGATCTCGTCCGTCAGCCGGGCCGGGTCGAGCTGCCCCAGATTGAAGGCCGACAGCTCGCCGCGCAGCGTGCCGTTGCCCAGCAGCGCCACGCGGGCCCCCAAAGGGCGCGTGTAGCCCACCAGCTCCACGAGTTCGGAGGCCTTGTGATCGGACGCGAAGGTGCCGCGCCGGCCGCGCCCGCCAAACGGGTCGCTGGTGCCCGCCGCAGCCAGCACGAACTCGTCGGAGCTGCGCGAGGTGTACTCCATGACCTCCTCGCCCACACGCAGGGCCCCGCGCTCGGGGAAACCCGCTGTGGACTCCACCAGCAGCCGCGTCAGGCCCTGCCCCGAGGTGCTGCCCATGATCGGCCCAGCGGCCGAGCCCAGGTCCTCCAGCAGGTGCGTCACCAGGCTGCGCTTGCCGCGCGCGAAGCCGTCCACAAACAGGGCCAGCTGGCTGCTGCGGCTGCCGCCCACGTAGGCCGCCACGTGGTAGGGCACGTCCGTGAGCAGCTCCAGGCCATCGTCGAAGCCGTAGCGGATCTCGCCCGCTGGCGGCAGCCCGCCCGGCAGACTGTCATCGCGCAGGTCGGGCACGGCACCGTCGGACACGCGCAGCAGCAGCTCGCCGTCCTTCAGCATGATCAGCACGCGGTCCTCGAGCTCGGCCGCGCCGGCGTCGAACAGCACGAGTTCCTGGTCGAGGTCCTGGAACGTGACCCAGAAGGAGACCGTGAAGGGCCGGGGGCGGCCGTCGCTGGGCAGCACCAGCGACGGTTCGGTGCCGCTGGTGGCGAGCCGCAGCGGCCCCTGGTCAAAGTGCCAACCCGCGGGCGTCGCGCCGGTGAGGCCGTCGACGCCCTCGTCAAAATGCAGCGTGCCCGCGAGCTGCGAGCGCGCCGGCGCCGGGCTCAGATACGACCACCCGTCGGACGTCGAGGGCCCGGCGCGGCCGCCCAGCAGGCTGCCCGCGCGGTCCACCGGCTGGAGTCCCAGCGCCAGCGCTCCGGTCACATCGCGGTCGATCAGCGCCCGCTCACCGCCCGGGCGCCGCGCTGCCAGCTCTTCGAGCGTGGCCACCGAGCCCAGCCCCGGCCCGCTGGCCACCAGGTTGGGGTAGCTCAGCCAGCCCGAGACGCCCGAACCGCGGGACGCCGCCGCCTCGAAGTCCGCCTGGGTCGAGAGCACCTGCGCCGTCTGCCCGCCCGGCGCCACCGAGACCACCTCGGACTGGTGGCTGCGGGCCAGCTCGCGGCCGTTGGGTTGCTGCTCGCTGCTGGCCGCGGTGAGTGAGAAGACGCCGTCGCTGGCGTAGGTGAAGGGCGCCGTCCCGCCCACGATGCGCACGTCGTGGGGGTCAACGGCGTTCATCAGGATCACGTCGCGCTGCTCGGGCAGCAGGATGGTGTCCGCCACCGCCCCCACCAGCAACGCGCGCAGGTCCCCGTGGCTGCCCGGCTGCGCCTCGTGGATGCGTCGGGCCAGCTCCTGCGCCAGGGGCCAGCCGATGCGCAGGCTGCCGCGACGGCTGGTGCTGGTCGCCAGGGCCATGGCCAACTCGGACGACTTGAGCTCGCCCGGGCGCAGCTTGAGGCGCTCGATGGTGGCGCTGGCCGCCTGCAGATCCGCGCGGCTGAACAGCTGCGTCTCCAGCGGCTGCTCGGCGGCCCGGGCCCACTTGCCCGGCTCCAGCCCCGGCGGCAGGCTGTTGATCAGCAGCGCCAGGTGCACCGCCTCGAGGTCGGTGATCACATCCGTCACCGGCTGCTGCCCGAGCCCGGCCAGCAGCGCCTCCAACACAGCCAGCGGCGCCGTGTTCAGGTTGACCGGCACCGGCGCCAGGGCGCAGAGCTCGCCGTCGTCCAGCCAGTCGCTGCCCAGCACGCCCTCCAGCAGGGTGATGCGCATGGAGCCGGTCCAGGGCACGGCCGCCGTGACCAGGTCGTAGTGCACGCGCCCGGCGCCGTTGCGCAGGCGCACCAGCGTGCCCGGGCCGCAGCGCAGCCCGCCGCGGATCAGCAGGTCGCTGGAGCCGTCGGGCTGGGGCTGGACGCTGAGCACGCGCTCGCCGCGCCGCCAGACCGGGGCGCCGCCGTGCACCGTCAGCAAGGGCGCCACCCGGCGCAGGGTGTCCTGATCGTAGGCCAGCTCGCTGAAGAGCGCGATCTGCTTCAGACCGTCGAGGCGCGCGAAGGGCTCAAAGACCCCCGGCCGGATGCGCCATGCCCGCTGCAGCAGCAGCACGAGGCGCGCGTCCAGCACCTCGGTCCCGGCCGGGTGCGCGGCGGCCACCGAGCGCTCCAGGTTGGCGCTGGGATAGCCGCGCCGCAGCTCCTCCAGGGTGCGCGCGGTGGTCAGCTCGTAGAGCACCTGCTCGCGGCCCACCAGGGCCAGGCCGCGCTGACCAAAGCCCTTGGTGGACGCCACCGCCAGCACGCCGGAGCTCTCCGTGGCCGCCGCGCTGAGCAGCGTGCGGCCCCCCAACAGGTTGCCCAGCAGCGCCGGCGTGGCGCGGGCCAGGTCCACCTTGCCCTGCTCGTCGACGATGGCCACCGAGCGGATGGCGCCCTGCGGATCCCGGGGCAGCAGGTCCGCGAAGCGCTGCTCGAGGTCATCCGGCATCAGCTCCTCGGCGCTGTCGTGCAGCGGGGTCAGGACGTCCAGGAACGGGTGCGTCTCTTCGAGCTGCCGACGCGCGGCGGCCAGGGCCACGCCGGCGCCGCTGCGGCTGGTCTCACGCCGCAGCGCCAGCAGCGCGCTGCTCTCCAGGTTGCGCATGGAGAGCGCGAAGGGTGTGGCGATCATGGCCAGGGCCACCAGCACCACGATCACGGTCACCAGCGCCAGGCCGCGCTGGCCGCGAGGGACCGCGCCCCCCGCGACGCCGGCTCGCACACGCGCCACGGCGCCGGCGCTGCCGCGAACGGACCGACCGGGGCGCATCATGGCCGCGCCTCCAGATCCTCGCGCGTGACCACCGTGCCCAGCAGGCCCAGCTCCACGCCGGAGAGCCGCAGCGGCTCGCCGAAAGCGATCGTGATCAGCTCCGGTGTGCGGTGAAAGGCCGGGTCGAGGCGCCCGCGCTGATCCAGGCGCAGGGTGCGTTCGACGCCCTGCAGCACGACCTCGTCCGGCAGCAGGGACGGCTCCCCCGCCACCACCGACAGCAGGCGCAGCGCGTCCAGGTCGCCGCTGTAGGACGTCGGCGGCGTGCCCGTGGTGAGCGCCACGCGCGGGTTGCTGGCCAGCAGCAGGGGCTGCCCCAGCAGCAGGTCCTCGCCCAGGCGCACGCCGTCCACCCGCACCGACAGGGAGCGCGAGTCGTACAGCACCGTCACGCGCGTGAAGGCATCAGGCGGCAGGGACACGCCCGACAGCTCGTGCTTGAGCTGCTCGACGCGGTCCTGCACGCGCAGCTGCAGCGTGACCACCAGCGTGTCGGCGCCGCTCAGCGACAGCGACCACAGACCACGCCGCTCCAGGATGGTCATGGGGCGCGGCTCGTCCGCTGGGCGCAGGTACACGTCGACGCCAAAGCCGTGGGGCGAGTCGAACGCCGGCGGCGGGCTCGGCAACGTCAGCAGCGAGCCGCCCTCCAGGCGCAGCGCCGAACCGATCACGCCGTCGCGCACCAGGCTGGCCGGGTCGTACACCGCCGGCAACGGCCAGCCCGTGCCGGCGTCATCCTCGAACTGCCAGTTGCCCACGCTGCGCAGGCCGTAGCTGGCGATGGCGTTCTGCTCGGGCAGCAGCGTGACGCTGGCCGGCGCGCCCTCGCCGCGGGCAAACAGCGCGGCGCCGCGCACGGCCTCGGTGATGCGCGACAGGGCCAGCCGGTCGGGGCGCGCCAGACGCTTGAAGGCGCCCACGCCGATGCCGAACAGCACGGCCAGGATCGTCATCACGACGATCAGCTCGAGCAGCGTGACGGCGCGCTCGGCGCCCGCGCGCTCACGGCCCGAGGCGGGAGATCTCGTAGTTGGCAAGGTCGTCCTCGGTGTCCAACAACCCGTCGGGGCCGGCCGACAGGATCTGGTAGCTCTCGAAGTGGTGGAAGGCACCGGTGAGCTCATTGGTGGCCGCGCGCGCCTCGACGTCCTCGGCCAGGCTGCCGTCGGAGAGGCGCACCACGAAGCTGCGCTCGTAGTCGGACTGCACGATGTAGACGAAGGGGTTGTCCCACGGGTCGAGCACCTCGAGCAGGGCGCTGGTGCCGTCGAGCGCGCGCAGCATGCCCGAGCTGTCGTCGTCGCTGTTGCCGAGCGTGCGTTCATCGGGGCGTAGCCCGGCGTAGCGCTCATCGCGCAGGGCCGCCACCAGGGCCTCGATGCCCTGGTTGACCTCGTTGCTGGCGTCCTTCACGCCCACCTCGACCAGCCGACTGGGCGGAAAGTCGCCCTGGCGCTCGGCGTAGCTCTCGCAGCGCAGCGCGAGGTTCTGGATGCGCGACTTGCAGTCGCTGATGCGGCCGGTCTCGCGGTACTTGCCGATGGCGAAGGCCGAGAGCCCCATCAGCAGCCCGATGATGCTGATCACCACCAGGATCTCGATCAATGAGAAACCGGCCGGAGCTCGTGAGGAGGCGCGCATGGGCACCAGCGTACGGCATGCCCGCGGGGCCCGCATCAAGGCAGCTGCACGATCCGCACCAGGTCGACCACCACGTCCGTGGCGCGCCCGGGCGCTGCCTCAGCCCACACATCGATGAACAGGTTGTTGCGCGACAGATCGCGCATGGACTTGAGCGTCACCGGCTCGCCCACGCGCTGACCGTCGATCAGGAAGCTGAAGCTGCCGTTGACGGCGTCGACCCGCTCGATACCCAACACCACCCGCGACCCGGGCGCCACACGCACCCCGCTGGAGACGCCGTCCAGCAGCTTGGTCTCGAAGTTGTCGAGGGCCGAGAGGCGCACCTGGCCGCTGGCGTCCACCCAGATCTCCAGACGCCCCTTGGGCAGCCGTCCCAGCGAGCCCTTGACCTGCCGATGCGTCACCGACAGACCGAAGCGCGAGTCGCCGGGTCCCGAGGCGGCCATGGCGGCCTCCACCGACACCACCACGCGGCCCTCCACGGAGCGCGAGAGGCCCGGCCGCTCGTCCTCGCGCGGCTTCTCCATGCGACCGGCGATGGACACGCCCGCCGCCGCCAGCAGCACGCGCGGGCTGCCGTCCCACTGATTCTCGGTCCAGCCGTTCTGGATGCTGTTGCGCCCGAAGCCGTCGACCCACTGACGCTTGGACAGGTTGTCGCGGATGGCCACGGCCTGGGCCGCCGCGAACACGGCCTGGCTGTGCTCGGCCTGGCCCGCGTAGGCCCGCTCGACCTCGTCGAAGTGGTCCAACGCGGCCTCGGCGTCGCCGAGCCGGTAGCGCGCCACGCCAAGAGCGTTGTGAGCCCCGGCGGCGCCGCTGGAGATGGCCTGCTCCAGGCGATCCACCGCGCCCAGCAGGTCGCCCTCCTTCAGATGGGTGATGCCGAGCAACCACAGCACCTGCCCGTCCGACGCGGCAAAGCGCAGCGCCTCGCGCAGGTAGCCGTTGGCCGCCAGGGCCTCGTCCGAGAGCAGCGAGGCCAGGCCCAGTTCGGCCAGCAGCAACAGGTCGGCGCCGCCCAGACGCAGCGCGCGGCGCAGGGTCGTGTGGGCCGTCTCCGGGTCGCCGGACCAGCGCTGCAGGCGACCCAGGCGGTAGAGCGCGTCGGGGTCGTCGGGCACCAGCGCGAGGGCCTCGTCGTAGAGGTCCCGTGCGCGGGTCATACGGCGGGCATCCTCGTGCAGCACGGCCAGGGCCAGGGTGGGCCGCAGCGCTTGCCAGGGCTCGGCGTCGCGCGCCCGCTCCAGCAGCCGCAACGCGCCGGCCCCGTCGCCCAGACGCCAGGCCGCCAGCCCGGCGGCGGTGAGCAACGCGGCGCTGTCGGGACGCAGCACCAGGGCGCTGCCGAAGGCGTCTGCGGCCGCCTTGTAGTCGCCGTCCACCGCCCGAACGGCCCCCAACAGGCGCAGGGCCTTGACGTTGTCCGGGTCCTGCACCAGCACGCGGTCGGCCTCGCGACGCGCGTCCTGGCTGCGACCCAGGGCCAGCAGACTGACACCGCGGGCCAGGTCCGCGGCGCGCTCCTGCCGCTCGGCGAAGGGCGGGCTGAAGCGCAGGTGGCCCACGCTGATGCGCTCAAAGGCGCGCAGCGCGCCCGGGTGATCGCCTTCGTCCGCCGCCAACAGCCCCTGGACCAGAAACACCTCGGCCGCGGTGTTGCTCACAGCAAGCGCTGCCTGAACCAGGGACTGGGCACGCCCGGAGAGCCCCAGGCGGCGGGCCAGCAGGGCGTGATCCGACAGCAGCGGCGCATCGCTGAAGCCGCGCGCCTCGGTGTCGGCGTACACCGACAGCTGGCCCTCCAGGTCGTTGGCCGCGCGCCGCACCACCGCCAGCAAGCGCGCGGCGCCCGGGTCGCTGGGCGAGTTGTCCCACGCCAGCTGCGCCTCCTGCTCGGCGAAGGCCACGGCCTGCTCGTGCTGATCGGCGACGGCCAACATCTCCAAGGCCAGCTCGGTGCGCGCGCGCACGGAACCGGAGCCCTGCCCCAGCGCCCGGCTGCGCTGGTGGTAGAGGTTCTCGAAGGTGCGCGCCAGGCCGAACTCGAGCACCTCGATCCGCTCCATCTCGAGCGGCAGGCCCAGCGGCCGGCCGTTGCGCGTCGTGATCTGCTGGAAGGTGACGGCCTCCCCCAGGCGCGACTTCAGACCGTAGATGTCGTCGTTCAGGATCCGGCCGTAGGTGCGACGGGTCGAGCCGGCCCGCACGATCCAGTCGTACAGGTCGTCGAAGTTCTGCTGCTCGTCGGGGCTCGCCAACGCGGACGACTGCTCGCCCACGGCGAAGCCGCCGTCCAGGTCGTCTGCGCTCGACTCGGGTGCGTCGCCCGGCGTCTGCTCGGGCAGCTCCAGCGCCCCGAAGTCCTGGGCCGGCAGGCGGTACGCCATGGGGTCCGCCACGCCGGGATCGATGGCCGGCAGCCGGATGTCCACCAGCGGCAGCGGCGGCGCGGGCAGGTCGAGCACGTCCAGCGGCAGCAGCTCGCGCGGCGGCGCGAAGGCGCCCTCGCGGCGAGCCCCCGACGCGCCGACCTCGCGCCCGCCGAGGCTCACGCTCGCCGGCAGGGTCAGCTCGGTCGCGGGCAGCACCGCGGGGGCCGAGACGCGGGCCCGCACGTAGCCCGCCTGCAGCTTGTCGAAGGTCAAGAACGCCACCAAGGCGGCCACCACGATGAACAGGAGCTGTTCGCGACGTTCGCGCATGGCTAGTCGAGCACCTCCAGTTCGGTGAGCTGCTCGCGGTCGAGGCTCACGGCCGCCACCGTCATGCGGCAACTCACCAGCGTGCCGTCGTCGTTCTGGGCCTCGATGCGCACCTCGTCGAGGGCCAGCCAGGGCTCACCCGAGACCACCGCGCGCAGGGTCTCGTGCACCGAGCGCGGGCTGCCGTGCAGCTCGAACTCGACCGCGTGCGTGCGCACCAGCTCGCCCCCCTTGGCGCGCCGACGGGGCCCCTTGGGCAGCCGGATGGAGTCGACCGCGGCCACGTCGGCGGCCAGCGCCGAGGAGACCACCCGCTGCACCACGTGCAGGGCGCGCAGGGCGTCGCGCACCTCCTCCAGGCCGGTGGGGTTGGGTACGGGCATGCCCAGGTCGAGCGGCACCGACTTGCCGATGAAGCGCGCGCCCTGCACCAGATTCTGCTGCTCGCGGCGCAGCACCTGGATGTAGGCCAGGTCTGCCGAGGCGCCCTCGGGCACGGAGAATTCCTGCGGCTGGGTGTAGCTGATGCGCGGCAGCAGCTCCGCCAGCGTGTCGCGCAGCTCGGTGCGCTGGGCGCTGGCGCGCGACATGGCCGCCGGATCGGGGCGACTGCCGGCCTCGCCCCCGCGCACCAGCTTGCGCTGCACCAGCGCCACCGCGCGCGCGCCGCCCTCGTCGTCGAAGATGGAGCCCAGCACGGCGCGCCCCACAAACAGGAACACCAGCACGGCCAGTCCGGTGAGGGCGATGCGTCGGACGTCCTGGTCCATGTCAGGCGCCCCCCCCGTCGTCGGCGTCGTTCATGGCGTCGTCACCCGCGGCGGCGTCAAGCGCCGGGCGCACGCTGGTGTCGATGCGCAGCTCGAAGCTGAAGCGGCCGCGCGAGTCGGTGTCGAAGGTGAAGACCACGCCGGCCACCTCGGGCTGCTGGCGCAGGTCGGTGGTGAGCTGCACCACGGCGCTGGAGAGGTCGCGGCCCTGCTCCTTGCCCGAGCCCTCCACCACCACGAAGGGGCGCGCGCCGCCCTCCCAGTCGAAGTCGGGTTCGACCGTGCGCACGCTGCGAGCCGAGGTCACCCACAGCTCGGGCGGCAGGTGCGCATCCAGCAGGTTGAGCACGGTGACCATGCCGGCGCCCGGCGCCGTGACCTCCTCGATCGAGACCAGCGCCGCGGCCAGGGCCTGGGCCTGGCTGGAGGCGCGCTCATAGCTGCGGCGGTCGGCCAGGCGCGTGTTCACGTCCCGGCGCAGGCGCAGCTCGTCGGCCTCCGCCGCCGAGGCGTTCTGCTGGCTCAACCAGCCGAAGACCCCCAGATGCGCCGCCACCAGCACGCCCGCCAGCACCAGCCAGAGCGTCTTCTGCTTGAAGACCTGGGCCTTGCGGGCCGACTCCGACAGGATCTCGATGCGGTAGCTGCCGTCGAGCGAGGCCATCATGGCCAACCCCGCGGCCACCGCGAAGTCGGGCCCGTCGTCGCCGAGGTCGAGCTCGGGATCGACGATGTAGCCCTCGGTGGGGTCGAAGAACTCGACCGGCAGGCCCAGGGCCCGGGTGAGCGCGGTGTCGAGGCCGTCGAGGTGAGCGCCGGGTCCGCACAGCAGCACCCGGTCGACCTCGAGAGCCGGCAGCTTGAGCTGGTTGCGGCACAGCCCCACGGTGGACTGCAGCATGCCCACCACCTGGCGCAGGGCGCCCTCGAGCGCCTGGGCCACGCTGGCCTGCTGGCCACTCAGGCTCTGGCCAGGGCCCGGGAAGGCGCCCAGCTTGTGCTTGGCCTGCTCGCCCTTGGCCGCATCGACGCCGAAGGCCTCGGCCACGGCCTGGGTGAAGCTGTCACCGCCCCCGGTCAGGTTGCGCGCGAACATCAGCTCGCCGTCCTGGATGATGGCCACGTCGGTGTTGCGCCCGCGCAGCGCCGCGGCCAGCACGGTGCCCTCGCCGCCGTCGGTGGCCACCACCGCGTTGTGCAGACCCACCGCGTTGGGCGTGAAACAGCGCAGCTTGGTGCCGCCCGCGGCCAGCAGGGCCGACTGCTCGTTGATCAGGCTGTCGCGCACCAGCGCCAACAGCACCAGGTCTTCGTCGCTGCTGCTGTCGCCGCCCAGCAGCTCGTGGTCGGCCACCAGCGCGTCGCCCGACTGCTCCGCGATGTCATCGACCTCGTAGGACATGAGCTCGCGCAGCTGCCAGTCGGGCACCGGCGGCACGAAGGTCGTGCGCAGGATCATGTCGCGGCCGGTGACGCCCACCACCGCGGGCACGCCCTTGAGCCCGGCCTCCAACAGCGCCGAGCCCAGCTCGTCGGTGGGCACCGCGGCGGCCTGGCTGATCTCGAAGGCGCCGGACTTGACCCGCCCCGCCACGTAGCGGGTGGTCTCGGCGCCCATGTCCAGGCCCAACACCTTGCCGCTCATGGGGAGCCCTCCGCCGGCGAGGGCAGGGCTGCCAGGGCCGCCTCGATCTCGGCCACCACATGGGGAAAGCGTCCATCGGCGCGGAACGACTCGAGCCGCGCGGAGATGGCGCGGCGCCGGCTGTCGTCCACCCGAGCCAGGACGGCGCCGGCGCGCTCATGCACCTCGGAGATCAGGGCGTCAAAGGCCTCGGCCTGGTCGGGGTCGCCGCCCCAGGCGAGACGCGCCGCGGCCGCCGCATCGCCGACGTCGCGGCAGCGCCCCGGGTTGCCCAGGAAGACCGCGTCGTCGAGGTCGGCTCGCAGAGCCTCCAGGTGACCGGCGGCCGCGACCACCAGCCGGGCGCGGTCACTGCCGGCCTGCTCCAGCACCTGCTCGTCGTAGGGAAACTGGGTCACGATGCGCTCGAGCAGGGTCAGGGCCGCGCCCGGCTGCCCCGCCGCCTCCTGCTGATGGGCGTCGCTGAGCAGGCCCGCCGCCTGCACCCGCTCGGCCTGGAAGCCCGCGGCCACGGTCAGCTCCTGCCGGGCGTCGCCCGACACCTCACGTTCGATCACGAAGCGCAGGGCGCGTTCGTTGATGTGCGTGGCCTGGATCGAGAAGGGCGCCACCATGTCGAGCACCAGCCGATCCTGCGTGCGCCCCAGCACCAGCGAGTCGACATCCTGGACCTCGAAGTCCTCGGTGAAGTGGTCGTAGCGACCGCCCGCGCGCACGCCGATGGCGGTGGAGGCCAGGGGGCCGAGCAGCAGCACCTGGGTCACCAAGGTGGCACCGGCGGGCACGTCGCGGACCTTGGCCACCAGCACCGGGTGCCCCTCGCGCTCCAGCAGCTCGCCGGAGATGGACACGCGGCCGCCGTCGCGCAGGGCCGTGGCCGACTCCCCCGGCAGCTGAGCCACCAGCCCGGGCCAGGCGCGGCCGCCCGCCGGGCGCACGGCGGTGGGCTCCACGCGCAGCACCAGGTCGTTGTCGCGTGAGATGATCAGCCCACGCCCGAAGCCCAACGAGACGTCGTAGACGCCCTGGCTGATGGTCTGGCCCGCGCCCCCACCCGGCACGTGGCGCAACACCACGTCATCCAGGGAGCCGGCCCCCAGGCAGCCGATGCCGGCGCGCACCTGGTCATATCCCGGGGGAGGCTCGGCTCGGCCGGAGAGGTCGCCCTGGCCGGATGCCAGCACCAGATCGAAGGGCGGCAGATCCTCGGCCTCGAAGCGCAGCAGCAGCTGGACGCCGTCGGCGGCCGAGACGGCCGCGATCTCCACGGCCCCGTCGCTCCGGACCTTTGCAGACTGGCTGGCGAAGGCCCGTGACCAGCCCTCGTCGCTGGGGATGGCCGCCGCGCCCGCCGCCCCCGAGACGGCAGCCTCGGCGGTGTACGAGAAGCCCGCCGGGGCGTCGTCAGGCACGAACCAGGACGAGCCGGGGCTGCTGTCCTCGGTGGTCTCGAAGGACCAGGCGTCACCCAGCAGGTTGTCGTCGGCGGCAGGCGGGGCCTGAGCCACGGCTTGTCCCGCGAAGGGGTCCGTCAGCACCACCCAGGCGCCCGCGCCCGCCAAGGCCAGCAGGGCCACCACGCCCAGGATGAAGGGCAGCTTGGAACCACCGGCCGCCCCGGCATCGAGGCGGTGCACCTGAGCGTCTTCGAGCGGGGCGTCGGTCGGCACAGTCCTCTCGGTACGTACCCGGTGGGCTCAGGGAACCCGAGGTGTACCAAGACCCCGGGTAGCGGGCAACGCGGCCGCCGCCCGGGATTCGGCTGCGATCAGGGGCTGGGGGTCGGCTGAGGGGCACCGGGCCAGCCCGATCCGTCCGCGCGCTCAGCCCAGCCCGGAGGCCCGCTCGCAGGGCAGATCACGCACCACGCGGTCGTCGCGCGC
>Ga0164313_10001997_pt1 | contig 18304 bp, 15 predicted proteins | sample GuaBasSedimGuay4_FD_113735 | JGI IMG/M metagenome (GOLD analysis project Ga0164313, IMG submission 113735) | Subseafloor sediment microbial communities from Guaymas Basin, Gulf of California, Mexico - Guay4, Core 4569-4, 0-3 cm | ecosystem: Environmental > Aquatic > Marine > Hydrothermal vents...
AAGAGGCAGTCGGGTCAGTAATGCAACTACGCGCAACAGTTTTTTTCTATTCTGAACCCTCTTTATAAACTCATTTATGAGTACAAGGAATAGAAACACTACCATACTGAATTGGAAAAGAAAACCCAGCTGGTAATTACTCCCTTGCAGACTCTTGATAAAAACAAACTCATTAAGTGCCAAAACGCCAAGAATGACTCCTTCTACAGCCATATAAACGGCATGTATTCTAAACGTATAGCGTTCGTTCGAATTCAATCCCATATTTGGAAAAAACAACTTCATTTTGGCAAAAGTAAATTCATTTTAATAACTTTAAGTACTATTTTCAAATCTCGTTCTGAATTAGTTTGTATTAAGCACTAATCTTCGAGTAATTGTTACATCTTCTTTCCTTTAGCAGATTAAAACAAACTCATTATCCAAAACCCAAAACATTCTATGAGCTTTAACACTTTATTAATTTGAAGTTCCGGAATATCTTTTAACTTTATCGTCCAATTCTAACAGAGAATTTATTCCCTGATTCATAATATGCGCACACTTTTCCTTAAATACAAGATTGCCATTTACACCCTCTTAATTTTTACTTTGGTTGGAATTGTCGCAATGATCTACAGGGATATTAGGTATTTCTTTTTATTTTTCGGTATTGGCCTGCTTGACGCCACCAGCCGTGTATTAGTTATACATTATCCAAAATTACTGCAATTTTTCAGGCTTACATTGTTGGTTTTGATCGGAGGCTCATTATTTACAGGTATTTGTTTGATCATTGGTGTTAACTTCCAGTTTATAGAAATATTTTTCGACTTGAGTGCATGGGTAGTTACCGGTGCTCTCATCCAATTAATAGTAGCCCGCCTGATACTTCCGTTCTTTGCAGGTAATGCTTTTTGCTCCAGAGCTTGCTGGAGTGGTGCATTTTTTGAGTTTACCAATCCAAAGAAGAATAAGAAAAATCCGAAAAAACGATCTCCTGTGCTGGCATGGGCTTATGTTATCTTTCTTATTGCACTGGGCTTTTCTGTTGCTTTTTTTGCACCGGTTAATCCTGCAGAAGACCAGGAAGTAAGAATGTGGTGGATTATTGGAGAGAACCTCTTAATTATTATTGGCGGCTTTTTTCTGAGCTTAAGCTGGGGCAGCCGGGCCTACTGCAGAACATTATGTCCGTTTATCACCATTTCAAGCTTAATTGCACCATACTCATTGCTTAAAATAACTCCGGTTGCTGCCGACCATTGCACCAGTTGCAATGCATGCAACGATGCATGTCCCATGTATATTGACGTGCTACAATCTGTGAAAGACCGTAAAAGAGTAAGCGACAGTATGTGTATTCTGTGCGAAAGATGCGTGAGCAGTTGTAAGCCGAATGTATTAAAAGTGGCCACAAAGATGTCCAGACAGCAACCTACAAAAGAAGCAAAGTTAAACAGTACCGTGATCGAAGTACTTAAGTTATGAGATAAAAGTGCTAAAACTGGCTGGATTATCGGCTGTGAGGTATTACTTAAAAAAATGCTCGTGTAAACCGCTTGTAATATAAAAAACTATATTTTTGCAGCTCATTTTGGACCCGTAGCATAATTGGATAGTGCACCTGACTACGGATCAGGAGGTTGGGGGTTCGAGTCCCTTCGGGTTCACTTCGATTAAGAGATGATTAGAATTTTAATTGTCTCTTTTTCTTTTTACTAACATTATAACTAATATTTGACGACATATTGGCCTAAAATATTCTTTCTTCCTTATCACTAAAAACAATTCAAAACACAAAAAAAATATTCTGATGAGTATAACTGGAAAATGGGTTATATAATTAGCTACTTTTATATTCCGAATATGGAAATAGTTATTTTAAGCGTCGGGGTATTAATTTCAGCTGTATTGGCAGTAATATATAGTCAGCGGGATAATGTTAAATGGTATTCTGTTTTTAAACCTCTTACCACAATTCTAATCATTTCAATTGCGTCCATTGTTTATTTAAAGTTTAATAGCTTTTATTCAGCAATAATAATTGTTTCATTAATATTTTCTTTAATTGGTGATGTCTTTTTGATTCATAAAAAGTATTTCTTACACGGACTTTCATCATTTTTATTGGCTCATATAGGGTTTACTATCGGATTCGCAAGTATATATGGTTTCAACTGGACTTTTACACCATTAGTTTTTTTAACCCTTATTGGAGCTTCCTACTTCATTTATCTAAGAAAAGACCTGGATAAGTATGCGATCCCAGTAGCAATATATATAAGCGTTATAGTCATCATGAACTGGCAAGCTATTGGCCTAGTTTATATTAATAACACAATCGTGTTTTTTGGAATGGCAATTGCATCTTTACTATTCTCATTTTCTGATTCAATCCTCGCCTATAGTAAATTTAAAAAACCTTTTTGCGGTGCAGAAATTCTAACCCTTTCAACATATTGGATTTCAATATACATATTAGCGATCGCTGGTTTGTATTTAGAATAAAAAATATTTATGAAATATCTGGAACAGACCACTTATTACTTATCACCCTCTTTCTCGGGCACAAGTTTTTCCAGAGTAAATTCTTCATCAGGAATTCCCTGGTCGAATACAACATCGGTAAGTATTATTTTGGTCATGTGCTGCTTGGTGAGGTTTACCATGATCACTTGTTTGGCATTCCAGTACTTACCAATTTTTTCATATACATAGGTTGCTTCCTTAAACTTTCGATTGACCTTATCATAATATTCCATCTTGCCTGGATAATAATTTTCTTTATCCAGAGTAACAACAATCTTTGAATATTTAGAATCATCCGTTTTTGGAACAAGTTCAAGCATGTAGCTGTCAGCATTTGTCTCCAATAGCTTTGGTATGTATCTGTCTGAATAAGTTGTTGTTGCCATATCTTCATATGAAAAATCGGTACCGGTAAAGGCCTGGCTTTTTGCCAGTAAGGAAATTTTCTTTGGCTTTCCAAATGCCGGCATATACAGCCACATCACACCATCAGGTAAAGACAAAGTGGCAATTCCTGCCTGCGATTCAGGCTTGGTATACCTGTATAATTTCTTATCAGCACCCTTTTGTTTCATAATAGCTTCACGTACTTTTTCTTTTCCATCTCTGTTAGTAAGAATGATTTGTACAATACCCTGTTTATCTTTCGGAGAGAACATAATTTGGTCCAAATTTCCAAGCAGAGTTTGAGCGTCTTGTGAAAACATGTCTGGTATACATGTAAAAAGAAATATTCCAATCAAAAAGTGTGTTATGCCCGTCAACCTCATTTCAAATCAATTTAATGTGTTAGCTTTACGAAAGCCGCCGTCTATGTGCCAAAATCAATATTACAGGTAATAATGTAAGGGCAGCCAAGCCTGATCCAACCATACTTAATGCCATTAATATGCCAAAGTATTGCAAAGGTACCATTTCAGAAAATATTAATACTGAAAATCCGGCAGAAACTGAAATTACGTTAATAAATATAGATTTACCGCTTATCATGATCGTATCTTCAAGTGCTTCATCAAGGGTTTTCCCATTCCGTATTGAATGATTGAAATGAGAAATAACGTGTATGGAATAGTCAATACCGATACCTAAGGCAATACTGGCAACCAAAACAGTTACAATGTTTAACGGTATCCCTGAAATACCCATTACGCCAAACAATACCACAATTGCGGCTATAATTGGTGCTGTCGCATAAAATCCTGTTGGAAAAGACCTTAAAATAATACCAACAATAATTATCATTGCAAGTATGGCAATCAATAAGCTCCTGATCTGGCTCGTTAAAAGACTTTGATCCATTTTCATTTCGATAAATGGCATGCCCGTATATGTTATTTCATAATCCTGACTCGAGTTTTCCTGAATAAATAACTCCATCTCCCTTTTAAACTTTTCTTTTTCTTTAATATCAGAAGATGCAAACTTCGAAATGATCAATCCTTCATCCAGGTCCTCACTTACCATTTGTTTTAATATATCGTTACCTTCAAGTAAAAACCACATCTGTTCAATCTTTTCTCTTTCGTCAGGGATGCTTCTCCCCTCACCTAAGGCATCATTCATTTCAACTATCAGGTCAGCAATTGATTGTGTTGTAAAAATATGCGGATTCTCTTTTAGTTTTTCTTCTGTTTTCAACATGGTTTTCAGTAGTTCCGGGCTATGCATATCACCTTTAAAAGAAATAAAGATTGGTTTTGAGCCACCAAACTTTTCTATCATAATTTCTTCCGCTTGCCATGCCGGATTATTAGGCTTAAAATAATCTTTTACATCAACACTTCTTTTAATTAGTAAAATAGCAGCAGCACTTATAATAATTAATACAGTCCATGTGGTTAAGATATACTTTGGATGCTTAAAAAGAAGATTTTTTAAAGGTAAAAGCAGGTATGTTGAGAGTAATGATTTCCTGGGTGTAGCATTATGTTTTTTAGATTTTCTTTTTAAAGAAAAAGCATAAATAACTGCCGGAGCAAAAAATAATGCAAGTATTGCTGATAAAAATGTTCCAACGGCTGTAAATATCCCAAAATCCTTTATCATGGAGAGATATGCTCCGAATACAAAAGATACAAATCCGATTATTGTTGTAATTGCTGCCAGAGTGACCGGAATAAAAATGTATGCTAATGCGATAGTAATAGCTTTCCTGGAATCGGATTCTTTTACCTGGTTGATCTTATTAATAACATGGATTGTATATGCACTTCCCACAGCTAAAAGTAGTATGGGAATATTATTTGTGACCATCGTCATTTTATAACCGGCAAGAACCATAATTCCCAGCGTCCAAATTATAGCAATAGCAGCTGATAACAAAGGCAGAAGAACACCTCTCAGGCTTCTGAAGCTAAAGAATAAAATAACAGCAATCACCAGAAATGCCAGTGGCAAGAGTTTAATTAAGTCATCAGAGATCAATTCCGAGATTGCAGTCACCATCAAAGGCATTCCGGCATAATACAGTTTCTCTTTTAATTGCAGAGATTCCACTTTGTCAATAATAGCCCTGCCAACTATTTGTAAATCTGCTGCTTCAGTCAACTTAAACATTATTAAGGTAGCCGTTGCGTCTTCTGAAACAACAACGCCCCTGAACATGTCTTTTGAAAAGACCCGCTCTTTAAGTTGGAGTAATTCTTCATCAGAATAGGGCAAACTATATTCATTAATTAACTTTCCAATCTCAAACCCAAACTCATCACCTTTTATATCAATAATATTGGTAATACTTGTTACTGATGCGATTCCATCCATCAAGGCTATTGAGTCAGTTAATTTTTTGACGTCATAAATAACATCATTGTTAAAGATGTTTTCAGCCTCAAGAATAATCATCCCTATTTTGTTTCCGCCAAACTCTTGTCCGATCTTCTTAAACAATGCAGCATCTGGGTCATCATCCGGCAAAGCACTAACGATATCCGAATTTATTTGCATATTCCTTATCTGGTATCCCAAGAAAATCGTTAGAATCGTCACTAATATGATAATGAACCACCTATATTTCAGAATTGCATTCGCCAGTTTTTCCATGCGTAAAATAAAACGGATTATAATGTTTTAATGAATCAATTGAATACATATTTGCACACTCGCAAATGTAAATAAATTAAGAAACTGTTTGGAATTTATCAATACTTAAATCTGAATAGTTAGTTATAATAAAAACCTTGTTAGCTTAATGTTATTAAAGAGACACAAGCATTACACCTTTATAATACACATCGAATCTTCATGTCAATTAAAAAGGGTCAGCAATTTCGTACTGACCCCTTAACAACAGCGCAAGCGGTAGGGTATGTTCAATACCTTTATTCGCTTATTGAAACAGTGGTAATGAAAGGAAATAATCCTGTTGTCAAGAGGCTTATACTAATTAGCAGTCAATAAGTTTCTTTTTAAATGATATTTTTTAACTTAAAACAACTAGTTAAAATGGATTTATGAATAAAGAAAGGGTCAGAATGGCGTGTTCATTACTAACCCTTTTGTAGCAAGGAAAGCAGATTTATACTCTCCAATTTATCCATTTGATTCGTAACATATTATTTAAATGTGCTAATTATATTATTTATACTTTTGAAGAAATATTAAATATGACAATTAAATTAAATTAGCTATGAAAAAATTATTTCTATTATTATTTGCAACCTCATTATGTTTTATTGTTTTTGCACAGGAAGAAGACGAATTCACAAAAATGATGAATGAAATGTACAAACAAGAGTTTGTTGATGTCATCAATGAGAATATGAATTTAACTGAAGAACAAAATGTAGCTTTTCAGCCGATTTTAAATGAATTCATTAAAGAAATGGGAAATGTTTCTTCTTCAAGGATAAAAAACCAGAGAAGATTTTCAGAATATTTTAAAGGTATTACAAATGAGCAGGCTGATGAGATTATGAAAAATGCTTCCGGAAATACAAAAAACTGGGACAACCTTTCAATTAAATATTATAATAAGGTAAAAAAACAGTTTGATGCTAAAACCGCATTGCGATTCTATCTTATTGTCAGAAAAATACAAAATCTTATAGACTACAGCATTATACAAGATATTCCTTTAGTGGAGAATAACTAGCTCAAACCAGTATAAAACGAGAAGCCTCATAATAATTATGGGGCTTTTTTATTGAAACTAAATACCGTAAAATTTAAAGATGCGTAAGTACCTTTGGGTTCTTACGCATCTCCGCTTGCTTGTTGTTCTCGTCAGTCGCCTGACGGATCACTAATTGTTTCCTCTGGCCTGTTTGTTTGTTTGTTTTTCAATTATTAGTACCGAAAAAAATAAAAATTGTACCCCCTCAATAGAAAAAAAATTAAAAAAATATCAAATTATTTTAAAGAAACTTCATTAACATCTAATATTAAGCTACTTAGCGTAGTGATTATTTTTTAATATTTATTGAAATAAATATTACCAAAGAGTATTTATTTTAAATATATAGCTGCAATAAGTAAGAATCTACCTTAATTTTTTACTACTATTCGTATCTCAGAGCTTTGGAAGGAGTTATCCTTGTAATATAATAAGATGGAATGATCAGCATCAGAAGGCATACTACAAAGGTACCGGCATTTAAAGCCAGAACATAATAAGGATTAAGTTCGACCGGAACATATTCAACATAATAATTCTCAGGGTTAAGACTTATTATTTGAAACCTTGATTGCAAAAAGTAAAACAATAAACCTATAATATTTCCCCATAACATTCCCTGAAGAATGATGTAGGACGCCTTATAGAGAAAAATCTTTCTCACAGATCTATTTCTTAAACCAAGTGCTTTTAACACCCCAACCATGTTTGTTCGTTCTATAATAATTATTAACAGTGTAGAAACCATGGTAATACTTGCCACCAGAATGAGTAATGTTAAAATAACAGCCACATTCATATCAAGTAGATCCAGCCAGTTGAATATTTGAGGGTATTTATCTTTAACAGTTGAAACCGTTAGGTTATAAGGAATTTGCTTATAAATAGAATTTGAAATATGCTCAAGGTTTTCGAAATCATTTATCATTATTTCTACCTTGCCTATTTGATCTCTCTCCCAATTATTTAATTTTTGAACATGCTTTATATCTCCGATAATGTATGCATTATCAAATTCCTCAAGGCTCGTATTATAAATACCGGATACTACAAATTTCCTGCCCCTGGCATTTTTATCTTCTTCGCTTATAAACCACACTCTTAAAGGATCGCCTAGTTTGAGATTCATTTTAGCAGATAAAGAAGAAGAAATTACCACCTGATCCGTTCTTGCTTCATTTGTTATATTAGGCATATTGCCTTCCAAAAGACAACTGTGTAAAAAACTTGTGTCATAATTCACATCAACGCCCTTTAAAATGACACCTTGAATCTGATTTTCTGTTTTTAGCACGCCGGCTTTATGAGCCGTAAACTGAATATGCTGAATATCCTTTCTTTTTTTAAGCTGGGTAATAAACTCATCATCAGCCCTTAAAGGTTTTTCAAGCATGGATTCATAATTAGAAAATCCTTCGATTTGCAAATGAGACGCAAAACCAATAATTTTATTGCTTATTGAGCTCTTGAAACCAATTACAATGGCAACAGAAATAATCATCAATGAAAGGCCCAGTGCAATGCTAATGTAGGAGATTCTTACAACCGGTTTTGAGAAATTATCGGATGCTTTTGATGAAATTCTTTTTGCTATAAAATATTCGAGGTTCAATTTTTGATAGTTTTTACAAAATTAGCAAATCAAAAACAGTATGACGTTCAACAGGCCCATTTTATTAATTTTCACTCTTTTATTTTTTATTACAGCATGTTCACAAAAAGACGTACCAATATTTATTGAATATGATGAAATCATAAGTGGTGACCAGCAGTTAGATGAATATTTACCCCTACTTAAAAACAAAGCTGTCGGAGTTGTTGCAAACCATGCATCTATTGTTAATGGTACACATCTAGTCGATACACTTTTAAAAAGTGGAATCCATATTGTTAGCATATTTAGTCCTGAGCATGGGTTCAGGGGAGATGAGGATGCTGGAAGCTTTATTTCTGATAATAAAGATAGTGCAACGGGTATACCAATTATCTCACTTTACGGTGACCACAAAAAACCTACAATGGAAGACTTCCAAAATATAGATATTGTATTATTTGATCTTCAGGATGTAGGAGTACGTTTCTACACGTATATCTCAACTCTTACCTATGTAATGGAGGCATGTGCTGAGAATGGCATACCTCTGATTACTCTTGACAGGCCCAACCCTAACGGATTTTATGTTGACGGCCCTGTACTTAAAGAGGAATTCACGTCATTTGTAGGATTACATAAAGTTCCAATAGTTTACGGAATGACCATTGGTGAATATGCATTAATGGTAAATAAGGAAGGTTGGTTAAAAGAAAATTTCAAATGTGATTTAATAATAATCCCGTTGCGTAATTATGCTCACAATTACATTGTAAACCTTCCGGTAAAGCCCTCCCCTAACCTACCGAACTGGGAAGCTGTTTATTTATATCCTTCATTGTGCTTATTTGAGGGAAGCATAATGAGTGTGGGAAGAGGTACTGATTATCCATTCCAGGTATATGGCCATCCTGATTTTATTACCGGAAGCTTTGTATTTATTCCTGAATCAATGTCCGGAGAAACTAATCCAAAGTATAAAGGCATTAAATGTAATGGACAAAACTTAGTTGATTATGCAATAAATTTTGACAAAATGCCTGCACAACTTAATCTTTCATGGCTTATTGAATCATATAAAATGCTGAGCCACCAGCATGAATTCTTTATTTCCTATTTTGATAAATTAGCCGGAACAGATGAACTAAGAAAACAGATTGAATCAGGTTTAACTGAAATTGAAATCAGGGAAAGCTGGCAAAAGGATATAGATAAATTCAAGAAGATCAGAGAAAAATATTTATTATATCATTGATTTTTATTTAATTAAGGCATAATTTAATATCATAATATAAAACAATAGAAATGTATATAAATCTAATTGGCAAGAAGCATTATTTAGCAATATTAAAAATTACAATAGCTGTCATTCTGTTATTGGGAATTAGTGCTTGTAAGACTTATAAGCAGTCGTTTAAATCAAAAGAAATATCAACAACTCCTGAGTATCTGAGAGGGCATTTTGAAAGTAAATTTACTACCTATGATGCTTCAAACATCACAATTGGTAATTTGGAGTGGAAAGGACAAAATTGGGTTAAAAAATATGAATACAGCAAGGATCCAATGTTCAGGTATAATTATCCATGGGATAAGGAAGATTTTCTCAGAGAAAATATTATTCTGACAGATAGCTGCATTGAAATTAAGGCAAGGCCGGATGGAACTAAAGGTGTATTGTTTTCAAATTTCACTTTTAAATATGGTATTGTAAGGGCAATGATTAAATTGCCGGATATTGAGGGTGCATGGTCTGCTTTCTGGTTATTTAACGGCATGCCTGAGCTGGATATTTTTGAGCACTGCGGTAAATGGAAGAATCAGGTAACCGTTACTCACCACTGGGGTTATGAATATGAAAAAGGAATGAAAAAATCGACTTTACACAACGAGCGGTTTAGCAAATCGTTCAGGCCTACCGAGCAATATTATATTTACGAAGTAGAGGTAACTCCTTATGAGGTTATTTATAGGATTAACGGTGAAGTAACAAGAGTAATGACTGAAGGAATACCAAGTCATGAACAACATATAATTTTAGGAGTTACAACAGGAGAATATTGTGATGATATACCTCTAAAGGACGATGCTGTTATGAAAGTAAAATGGATTAAGGTACACAATAAACCCTGATATTTTGAACAATCTAATATATTCAAAATACATCTACAGATTTTAAACGTTTAAAGAAGATGTGGTTATGAATTGACGGAATCTAATACCAGTTCCGTAATGATTCCCTCAATTTTCTCAAGAATGGCATCATAATTTCCCTTCAATTTCTTTGTCAAATCATTACCTATAAGTCCGATTTCTTTAATTGAAATTGTAATGATTTCAATTTTTTCAGGCATTTCAAAATCCATTTGCCTGCCAAAAGCAATGCCCTCTGGGAGTGAAGTGTCATGATAATTACTTAAATGTAGTGTTGGAATATAATCTTCAAGCGGAAAGTTCTTTACAATCCCTTCAAGCTCTTCTTCACAGGCATCAATTAAAATTAATGTTTTATAAGCTGCTATATCATTAATTACATCAAGGTTAAATACAAGGTAAGTGTTGAAGTCGGCAATTTTATTCCATTTTTTTTCTAAGTCCTTAAGCACATGAAGTGCAATTCCTTCATCCGACAACACATCGCTTCCAAAACCAAGGATCAGGATTTCTTTTGAACGCTTTTCAGATTCTTCCAAATTTTATTTCCTTCTTCTTTTAATAACGTTTATAATCTCTCCTTTTGGATTTCTAATATTTAAAATCATGGGCATTTCACCCGGAAGATTATGGGTAGCACATGAGAAACAAGGGTCGTAAGCCCTGAAAGCCATTTCAATCATATTCAGAATCCCTTCATTAACTTCAACACCTTTTTTTATGAATCCCTGAGCCGCTTTTTTTAGTGACATGCATATGGCTGCATTATTATTGGTTGTACCAACTACAATATTTGCTTTTGTAACAATACCGCGGTCATCCGTCCAATAATGATGTGTTAAAGTTCCTCTCTGAGCTTCAACAATCCCAACTCCTTCCCCAACAATACCCTTAACTTCTGCTCTGAGGTCTTTACCTGTAATGTCAGGATCCTGAGCTAATTCCAATGCTCTTTCTGATGCATAAAGTAATTCAATCAACCGAGCCCAATGCATGGCTAGCGTATGGTGAACCGGCTTACAATCCAGAATATCATACATCCGATTGTATTCTTTATCCGCGAGAGGGGTTGCCATACCTATGGCTGCATTCAAACGCGAAAGGGGCGTAGCTGTATAAACACCAGAGTATTCACCATCTACAAAACCTTTCCATCCTTTTTTCTTTAAGTATGGAAACTTTAAATAGCTCCATGGCTCAACTCTTTCAGCAATGTAATCCTGGTATTCATTTGGTGAATACAAACAATGCTCAAGGCCTAATGTGTTTACTACCCTTACTTTACCATCATAAAAATTTACCCTGTTATTCCTATCAACCAGTCCCATTGAGTGTAGTTTCAGGTTATATGGACCGTTTAAGATCAAATCAAGGTATTTCTCATTATTTAATACTATATCCTCAAATAACTTTAAGCTAAACTTTGAGAACTCAATAAAACCTTCTGCCGTTTTCTCAATATTACCCCTTTCTTCTTCTGTCAGGCCCTTTCTCACACCACCCGGAACATTCATTACAACATGTGTTTGATGGCCACCTAATAATGCCTGAATTTCCTGAGCCAGCCTTCTTTGTTTTATCACTTCTGTTCCAACCTCTTTCCCAACTACATCAATAACTCCCAGAATATTTCGTTTAGCAGGATCAGCATCCGGTCCGACTACAAAGTCAGGTGCAGCTAATACGTAGAAATGAGCAATATGGCTATGAACAAAGTGCGCCATATAAAACAACTCACGTAATTTTTTCGCCGTGGGAGGTGGCTCAACTCCGAATACAGCATCAACAGCTTTCCCTGAACCCATATGATGACATCCCGGACAAACCCCGCAAATTTTTGTAACAATCGATGGTAATTCTTCTACAGGCCTTCCTTCACAAAATTTTTCGAAGCCCCTTAATTCCGGTACCTGAAAATATACATTATCAACTTCACCCGAATCATCGAGGAAAATTTCGATCCTTCCGTGGCCCTCCAATCGGGTAATGGGATCAATAGTTATTTGTTTCATTGTATTATTATTTCAATTTTTTATCAAGTTTGCTACACCTCCATATGCTCTTCAACAATCTTCTTTCTGAATAAAGCAGAGGGAACGCTTGTCCTGTAAAATGTGCCTGCCGGATCTACTATAGAATCAACAATTCTTTCTATTTCTTCAGAATCATCTGAATCAATTGCAGTTGCAATGGCTGACATCATCTTTGCTCCCGGATCAATCACATCCGGTGTTGGCCCATAACAACCCCGACAAGGTGCATTTCCTTTAATACATCTATATCCACAACCTGCCCTTGTTGCAGGCCCCTGGCATATCAAGCCCTGCTCAATAAAGCAGGTCTCGCCATCGTCAACAACCTCCCATGGACGTAAAAACTTTTTTACCTGCTTGTTTTCCGATTTCTTTCTTTCGCATTCATCACACAACGGCTTCATTTGCGCACCAATAACACTACCCTTTGGAGGAAGTTCTGCACCAGAAACAATAGCAGTGAATACTTCCAGTAAGCGGTCGGAGGTTGGGGGACAACCGGGTATATAATAATCCACATCGGTTACCTGGTCCAATGTCCTCACGTCCTCATAAAATTCCGGTAATTCTAATTCTCCTTCTTCTACCTGAGTTATAGTCTGAGGGAAAACCCGCTCTGTATTAACAGTAGTTTCACTTTCAATATAAATCCTGTTTAATAAGTCTTTCTTACTACTAAGGTTTGCCAACCCAGGAATGCCTCCCATATGCGCACATGAACCATAGGCGACGAGTAACTTGGATTTCTGACGCAACAAATGAGCCATATGTTCATTCTCGCTATTTCTTACTGCGCCATTAAATAGAGTAATATCGATGAAATCATCCTCCATATTCTCGACATCCTTATATTTAAAATCTAAAGCAATAGGCCAGAATACAAGATCCGCTGCATCTATAATATCAAACAGATGCTCATGAACATCTAGTACAGAGACACAGCATCCGCCACATGCTGCTCCCCAATATACAGCCATTTTCAGCTTTGATTTATCATTTGATTTTTCCATAGTTACAGATATTTCTTATTAACCTAAATTCGACTAAATATTATTTGCTTAGAAACTATAATCCCGCACCTTAAAACAATACTGATTTGGAGTAATGGATTTCTGGAGTTTTGCCTCATTACTACAATTATTTTCTAACATTATTCCACTCCTCCAGTACTCCATATCTTAATCTTTATATGTTCTTTTATGTCCTAATTCTAAGTTGTAATTATATAATCTTACATAGAGCTCAATTTATTAAACCAACTCCTCCATCATTTCCTTCACCTTTGAATTTCCTAATTTTTTAATTGTTTCTGAAAATTCATTTACCAATTCTGCAAATTCTTTACCTTCACTGGCACTGATCCATTCAAGCCTGATCCGACCCTTATCCATTCCCATTTGAGAAATATATTTTTGTATCAGGTGAAATCTGCGTAAACATTTATAGTTACCCTCATGGTAGTGGCAATCACCAGGATGACATCCGCAAATCAGGACACCATCAGCACCTTCACGAAATGCTTTTAAAACAAATGTGGGGCCGATACGGCCTGAACACATTACCCTGATCACCCTGACATCTGAAGTGTATTTCATCCTTGAAGTGCCAGCAAGGTCGGCTCCGGTATAGGAGCACCAATTGCACAGAAATGCGACTATAGTTGGATTTTTATTCATTTTATTTTGCTTTTATTTATTAATCTGTTTCAACTTCTTCCAATTCAAGAACTTTAGCCATTAAGCCTTCGATTTGTGACAGAATTTGTTCGTCAGTAAAATGTTTGGTGACGATAGCACCACTCGGGCATGCTGTTGCACATGTACCGCAACCTTTGCATAAAACTTCGTTCACAACAGAAACATTATTCTCAGCATCAAAACTATTTGCTCCGTATGGGCAAACAGAAATACAGAACTGGCATCCACAACAAATATCCTTATTGATTTCAGCTGTTGTTACCTCAATTTCAACCGATCCCTTTGAAATAGTTGCCAACACCCTGGCAACAGCTGCTTGGGCCTGTGAAATAGAATCGGGAATATCTTTAGGTGCCTGACAACAACCTACAACGTAAACACCATCAGTTGTTGTCGCTACCGGATCTAATTTTGGGTGTTTTTCAATGAAAAATCCATTTCCACACATACTTATTCCGGCAAGATGTGATACTTTCTTAGCATCATCATGTGCCTCCATTCCCACCATTAGAATTACCAGATCGGCGGGAACCTGAATATCTTCACCTGAAAGTTTTTCATTGAATTCAATTACGAGACCGTCACCTTCCTCATCCTTTTTAATCACAGGCAATTCATTTCTTTGATCGAACATAAGGAACATCACTCCCCGTCTTGATGTACTTGTATAAAGTTCTTCACAGCCTTTTCCGAATGCCCTCATATCAGCATATAATTCAAATATGTTTGAATCGGGCAACATATCCCTAACTTGATTCGCATATTTGAGTGCTGACATACAGCAAGTTCTGGAACAATAATTATTATAATTATCATTTCGGCTGCCGGCACAATGGATAATTGCAATATTATCAGGCACTTTACCTTCTTCGTTCACTATTTTACCCTGCTTTGTTAAACTCTCAAACTCAAGCGAAGTGATGACCTGCGGATATTTCCAATAACCATAGTTTTTAATTTTCCCAGCATCAATTGATTTAAGACCCGTTGCGACAATAACATTTCCGAATTCGAGATGTGTTTCTTTTTCGTCTTGCCCTTTAACAACTCCCTTAAAATTGCCTATGTAGCCATGAATCTCTTTTACTTCACTTTTTGAATAGATAGTAATCTGATCAGATTCTTCTACTTTCTTAATAAGATTATGGATAGCACCATTGGCATCATTCATATACGGAAATGACAAGTTTAATTTTGCTGCAGTGCCACCTATATTTTCATTTTTCTCAATTAATAAAACTCTTTTGCCTGCATCTGAAATCTCTAATGCTGCTGCCATACCGGAAACTCCGCCACCAATAATAAGGGTATCGGCATGTACATCAACAGTTCTTTTTTGAAGCGGCTTGTGATGCACTACCCTTCTTATGGCCGCAGCTACTAACGACTTGGCTTTATCAGTCGCCTCTGTCCTGTCAGTATGTACCCAGGAATCCTGTTCACGGATATTTGCCATTTGCAACATATATGGATTTAAGCCGGCATTATCCAGTGCAGTCCTGAAAGTGAGTTCATGAAGCCTTGGTGAACAGGCAGCAACAACAATCCGATTCAAATTATGCTCTTTAATGTCTTTAATGATCATATCTTGTCCCGGATCAGAACACATATATTTATAATTTCTGGCCAACACAACATCAGGCAGACTTTCCATTTCTTTAGCTACATCCTTCACATCTACCATCATAGCGATGTTTGTTCCGCACCAGCAAACATATACACCAATTCTTTTTTCTTCCATTTTATATTGGTTTTTTCGTTATCAGTTTTTTTTGAATTACATAGCAGGAGCTAATTGTTTAACAGACTTTTCTTTCATACAGCTAATTTTAATTTCGAAATGTAAATAGCAAATGGCCTGTATGCCAGATGCGACCATTTTGAGAATGGTACTTCTATTACAATCATCGGCACTAAAATGGCTAAATGAATTATATAGGTATAATAGGATGCTTCAACCATCCCTGATAATCTGAAAATATGCAGTATTATCCCTGATATTGTAGTTAGAGCCAGCATAATTATGAAGACCCAGTCAGAGGCATGAGAGAATTTCATATTTATCTGTGTCTTTCTTAATCGCTGATATGTTACCATTCCAAGAAAAAAGATAATTCCGAAAGTGGCATAATAACCAAGTGCACGTTGCCAGTGCCAAAACGGATAAACTTCTTCAACCTGAAAGTATGGAAGGAATACAACAACTACGATGAACATAATTGTGTATCCGGTCATAAGTAACAAATGCCCTATCCAATAACTTTTCTTTTCACATTTTGAGAAACTTGCCTGTGTAACAAAATTATAGATCAGATGCCAGAATTCTGTAATATATGTACTTACAGAAATCCGGATTGATTTGTCAGAAAGTATTGTTTTGTAAAACATATTAAGGATATTGGAGATAAGTAATCCGGCCACTATAAAAGCCATTAGCCAGTCGCCATACTCAATTAATGTTACAAAACGATCAGGACTGACTCCTGCAATCAGGCTGTTAATCATAACTCCACCTGATTCATTTACCATCGAAGCTGCATCAGGCCGGAGCGGAAGAAAAACGAGGAAAGAAACAACCACTAACAGGGCAATAATTGCAATGAATGCATATTCCCATATTGCAGAAGTATAAAACTTCCTGGATAAACCTGTCATGTCGTATTTGGTAGTCAAATATCTTCGCATTGCCATCATCAACTCTCCCGGATTGGCATCCCTGGGGCAAGTTTCGGAACAATCGCCACAATAATAACATAGCCATGGATCTACTGATGCTTCAAACTTTTTATCGAGTCCCATTTGTATTGCCCTGATACTCTTTCTTGGAAAGAGGAAACCGTCTTCTGATAATGGACATATAGCTGTACAATTACCACAATGGAAACACTCGTTCCAGTTGCCTTTTCCATATTTATTCAACTCTTTTGCGAGGTTTGGATTTACTCTGGTATTCATAGGATAAACTCTGATTTATATTATTTCTACTTCCTTAAATTTTTCAATGCTTTGTAGTACTCGAGCTGCTGCTGCCGATGCATGGACTACCGTATCAGGTATATCTTTTGGCCCCTGGCAAACTCCGGCAATAGTAATCCCCTGCCTTTTTGTGCCTACCGGATCTAATAAACTATCCAATTCAATAAACCATCCATCCGAATCCAGTTCTACACCCGTCATTTTTGACAACTCATTAGCTCCATCAGAAGGCTCCAGTCCCACTGCCAGTATTACCATATCTACTTCCTGCTCAATCAAACAATCATTCAAAATATCCTCTGACCGCAAGGATAAAGTACCATTATGTTTTTTTATTGTAGCTGTTTTTCCTCTGATCATGTGTACACCTTCACTTTTAATCCGCTGATAAAACTCTTCATATCCTTTTCCAAATGCCCGCATATCAATATAATATTCATATACGTCAGCCTCAGGTAATTTTTCTTTGATTAGGTGTGCCAGTTTGAGAGAATACATACAGCAGACTTTTGAACAATACTTATTACAATTTTCATCCCTGCTCCCCACACAGTGGATAATCGCAGCACTTTTAGGCTGCTCACCATCCGATTTAAATATCCAGTTTCCTTTTTTATCTTGCGTTCTGAATACGATTTTACCTTCAGTTGGGCCTCCTGCGTTAATCAGGCGTTCCAGTTCTAAAGAAGTCAATACATTAGGGAACTTTCCGTAACCAAAGCGTTCAATCTTTTTTGCATCAAATGACTTAAAACCTGTAGCCATAATTATATTGCCAACTTCCACAATTATTTCCTCGTCTTTTGCATGCAAATCAATACAATCATTAACGGGGCAAAACTTAACACATACCCCGCATTTTTTTCCATCTGATTGCATATAAGTACAATTTTCTGAATCGATTAAGTACTTATTGGGTACTGCTTGAGGAAATGGAATATAAATCGCCTTCCTTAATGTAGTTCCGGAATCAAATTCACTTGGAGCTTTACCAGGACATTTAGCGGCACATGAACCACATCCAATACACAAATCCAGATCAACAAATCGTGCCTTCTTATTAATTTTCACCTTAAACTCGCCAGGATTTCCACTAATCTCTGTCACTTCTGAATAAGTCAATAGATCGATATCAGCATGTTGTCCAACTTCAACCATTTTCGGCGTTAGAATACATGCAGCACAATCGAGTGTGGGAAAAGTTTTATCGAACATAGCCATATGCCCTCCT
>Ga0164313_10001998_pt1 | contig 18303 bp, 18 predicted proteins | sample GuaBasSedimGuay4_FD_113735 | JGI IMG/M metagenome (GOLD analysis project Ga0164313, IMG submission 113735) | Subseafloor sediment microbial communities from Guaymas Basin, Gulf of California, Mexico - Guay4, Core 4569-4, 0-3 cm | ecosystem: Environmental > Aquatic > Marine > Hydrothermal vents...
CGATAATTATGCATTTTACAATTGGACTTTTTCAGGAACTAATACAGGCGTATTTGGAGAATTCCCGGCAACGGGTAAAAAAGTTAAAGTAAAAGGGATGTCAAAAGTAGTATTCAATGAAAATGGGAAAATTGTTCAGGAAGATGTTTCTTATAATGAATTGGATCTATTACAACAATTGGGGTATACTTTACTCCCACCCAATTTCGAGTGAGAATAAAAAATCTAAACTAAAATAAATATTAATCAAATATCAGAATTATGAACGAATTATGGAAAAATTACAAGCACAAAAAATCAATGTCTTCATTTGTGAGTGAAATTCTCAAAAATGCCCTATTGATCACATTGATCCTGTCAGGTTTTCTAACATGGGCTCAAGATGGGAATAGCCAACAGGCTTTTTTAGTACATGAAGATCGTGTAAAACCCGGTATGGTAGAAGAATATGAGCAAGTCTCCAAAGATTTGATTGCAGCTTGTAAGGAAAACAACATTCAAGAGTTGAATTGGATGACTGTCTCTCAGGATGACCATACTTATTTATACATAACTCCGATGGAAAAATTTGCTGAATTGGATGTCAATAACTTTTCTTTTTTAGCGGATAAAATGGGTAAGGAAAAAATGAGTGCCTTATTCGAAAGATTCAATCCTTGCTATGATGAACATGGAGACTATGTAATATATCTGCACAAAGATCTTTCTTATCAACCCGGAGGGGTCGATCCTAATCCGGAAGGAAAATACTACAGAAGATTCATGTATGATTATGTAACTCCATCGAATCAGAAGGGATATGTTGAGGCTTTAAAAGAGATAAAAGAATTGTTTGTTAGGAAAAATTCTATAATGAATTACAGGATCTACAGTACTGGTTTTGGCATAATGGGGAAATATTATTTAATAGTGCTCGAAGGTGAAGATCCCGTAAAGTTCGAAACGATGGCTGCCGAAAATTGGGAAGGTATGGGAGAGGATATGATGCCCCTTGTAAAAAAAATACGAGCCAAAGTGTTTCGATCCGACGAAAAAACGGGCTGGATGCGAGCAGATTTGAGCTATTTGCCTAAAAAATAAATTTAACATAACCCTGATGTTTAATTTTTATCTGTCAGGTTTTTATTCATTTTAATACTTAATTTAAATTACGATCATGAAAAAATTATTTGTTTTAGGACTTGCAATAGTTCTATTTGTGTCTTGTCAAGAAAGAGAACAACGCTACGTTCAATCCTCTGCAGAAATTGACGCTGTAAAATCACTTCTCAAAGATTACCATGCCGGAGATTGGAAGGCCTGGGCGGGCCATTATGCGGATACTGCAAAAATCTATCATAATACCATCAAAGGAGCAACAGCAGCTGAAACTGTAGCGTCTTTAAAGCAAATCCTTGCCAATACTTCTGCCTATAAATTTGATGATAAAAATCAATGGTATGAAATGGTGCTAGATGATGATAACGAAACATGGGTTAACTTTTGGGGAAATTGGCGTGGTAAGCTTGCCGCAAATGGCAAAGAATTAGTGATACCCGTACATCTAACCTTACAATTTGTCAATGGAAAGATAGTGGAAGAATATGGGTATTATGATATTTCTGAATTTGTACTTTCTCTTCAAGAAATAGAAGCTGCTAAGATGGTGGAAGAAGATATTGCAGAAGAGGGATAATTTTATAAATACAACAATCATGAATAAATTAATTATACTGGGATTAACAATAATTCTATTTGCAAGCTGTGAGAAAAAAGAAGCACCACGATTTATGACCTCGTCACCGGAAATAGATGTGCTAAAATCCCTCATCAAGGACTATGAAGAAGGTAATTGGAAGGCCTGGGCAAAACATTATGCCACAAATGCAGAGATTTATCACAATACTGCAGAACCAGTTAGCTCTGGAGAATTGCAAAAGAATCTGACCATGGTCATAGATAACTTATCTAAGTACAACTTTTCTCATAATGAAGAAGAGATATTTTTTGAAAATATTATGGATGACAAGGGTGACAACTGGGTATATTTTTGGGGCACCTGGAAAGGGACCGTTTCGGGTACGAATAAAGAACTTCTATTTCCTATTCATATTGCCTTTGAAATGGTTGATAATAAAATAGCTAAGGAATATGCCTATTACGATCCTTCCTCAATCAATAATGCAATTATCGAAAAACAGGTGGCAGAAGGACTGGTAGAAGAGATTAAGGAGGAATAAATTTGAATGTTCCTAAAAATTTGATCGCTCATTTTTTAAACCCTTCTAATTTTAGAGGGGTTTTATGTATTAAAAACATGTTATGATGTTCTTCATAATACGATGTAGGTCATGTGATTAAATTAAGTTTAATCTGCCTTTGGCGGATAGGAAAATCAGGATGTTTGCATTGGAAGCTCTTCTATTTAATACCTCGAATGACTGTTTCGAGGTAGTTTATTATAAAAATATTATCTTGTCATTAAAATTTATTTAGATGAACTGGCTGAATACTGTAATTATTGTCTTAATTGTTATTGCTGTTATAAGTATCATCTTTTATTTTGCTCAGGAAAGACTAATTTTTAAACCTGAAAAATTACCTGCAGATTTTATATTTCAGTATGAGAATCAAGAAGTTGAAGAATATAATATTGAATTAAAAGATAATGTTACAATTAATGGACTGCATTTCAAATCAAAGGATTCAAAAGGGGTGGTATTTTATTTAAAAGGAAATTCCAGAAGTATCAAAGGCTGGGGAAAATTTGCAGTAGATTTTACAAATCATAATTGGGATGTAATAATGATCGATTATCGTGGATTTGGGAAAAGTACAGGCAAAAGAACACAGCAGACCATGAAAGATGACGTCCTGGCAATTTATGATAAAATAAAAGAAAAAGTAGATGAGAAGTATATTATAGTTTACGGACGTTCCCTGGGTACCGGACTGGCTACCAAAATTGCATCTGTCAACAATCCAAGAATGCTAATCTTGGCATGTCCCTATTACAGTATGTCTAATAATGTACAACGCTACCTCCCATTTATTCCTTTGGGTCTGGTAATGAGATATTCTATGCCAACCTATAAATGGATCAAATATGTAAAATGTCCTATAAAAATTATTCATGGTACAAACGACAGAATAATCCCTATGAAATCGAGCATACGACTATCAAAGATAAATCCTTCGCTTACCAGAATGTATCCCATTATCGGAGGAGGCCATAAGAATCTGCATAATTTTGAAGGTTACCATCGGGCTTTAAATGAGATCTTAAAGTCAAAACCATTTAAGAAAATAAATAAGAAAAAAACGAGTCTTGGTTTTATAAGAAGCAAAAGAAAACCTACGGAGCACAATGTTTAAAAAAGGGATTATAATTTTAATAGCATTGTATATTTTTATTTTGCTTGGATTCTATTTTTTTCAGGAAAATATTATCTTCCAGCCAAAGAAAATTTCTGAAGATTACGGATATGAATTTGATAAAAATTTCGAGGAATTAAACCTTGAAATAAGTAATGATGCCTTCTTAAATGCAGTGCATTTTAAAGTACATAAACCCAAAGGCATAATTCTTTATTTTCATGGTAATAAAGGTAATCTAAAACGTTGGGGAAATATTGTGAAACCTTTGACCGATTATAATTACGACGTTTTCGTCATGGATTATCGAGGATATGGTAAAAGCAAAGGGTTAAGAACGGAAAAGAAAATGTATAGTGATGCTCAGGCATGCTATGATTACGTTTCAAAATTATATAAAGAGCCTGATATTGTTGTTTATGGAAGATCCCTTGGCGGAACATTTGCCACTTTTGTGGCCTCTCAAAACAATCCAAAACAATTAATTCTAGAAGCTACATTTTATAGTATGACTGAAGTTATCCATAATAAGCTTCCAATCCTTCCTTATGATGAATTGCTTAAATTTAAATTTGAAACGGATAAATTTATTGCTGATGTACAAGCACCAACAGTTATTTTTCATGGAAATGAGGATCGATTGGTTTCTATTGATCTGGGAAAAAAGCTTTATGAAAAATCAAACAAAGAAAATACTGAATTTATTGAAATCGAGGGGGCTACTCATCACAATATTGGGGAGTTCCAGGAATATAGAAACAGCCTACAAAATATTCTAAAATAACCATTTCTGAACAGTAAATACTACCCAGAGCAATTGCTTTGATAAATGAAATGTTACTTTCGGACAGATTTAACCACCATTCGTCCTATATCTTTTGATTACATAGAATTAATAATTTATTTTTTGCTGAATTTTATTAACGTAAATATTATTTTATGAATCTAAAAAGATCATTGATTATCGCTGTTACTCTAAGTCTGGTAACTATTGGCTCTTGGGAAATGTATTGGAGATCTCAAGGTTATTATCCTGGATTAGAGGATGATAAAGAATTATGGGCAATCCAAAGAGAAAAATTGGAGAAAGCAACGAATAATGATGTTGTACTTCTGGGATCATCCCGGGTACTGTTTGACTTTCAATTAAATGAGTGGGAGCAAGTTACGGGTAAACGTCCAATTCAATTAGCGGCTGCCGGCACAACTCCATTGCCGGTATTTCATGATATTGCTCAAAACAGCGATTTTGCCGGTACGGTAATAGTTGGTGTTACTCCGGGATTATTTTTTTCAACTACTTACCCTCTAGCCATGCCATGGAATAGAGTTCAAACACGGATTGATTATTTTTATAATAGAACCTATGCACAAAGATTAAATCATAAACTATCCGTTCCGCTCCAAAATAATTTTGCATTCCTGACTTCTGATGAGGAAGATTGGTCCGATGATCTGGATTTAAAAGCATTATTAAAAAGAATAAGAATTGGCAACAGAATTGGTCCCGGTATGCCACCATTTTATCGGTTTCAGGATATTTATAATGACCGAAATGTACTCATGAAAAATAAAATGGCAACCGACACCGCTTTTGCAAATACAGTAAAGAAAGTTTGGGGATTTTATGGAGCACAAGCTCAGGCACATCCTCCAGAAAGGGAGGCGACAATTGCATTTTTTCTTGAAGATGCAAAAAGATTTAAAGCACGTGGTGGAAATTTGATATTAGTGCGATGCCCCTCATCTGGAGGTCTTCGGATGGGTGAAAACATGGGTTTACCAAGAGCTGTTTTTTGGGATGATTTGGTGTCACAGGCTACGGTTCCTGGTTATCATTTTGAGGACTATAAACAATTAAAGAATTTTAATTGTCCGGAATGGTCCCATTTATCAGCTAACGACGCACGGACATTTACTACGGAACTGGCAACTATAATGATGAAAGATGGTGCAATATCTAATCCTAAAAACAATTAATTATGCTCTTTAATTCACTTAGTTTCATCGTCTTTTTAATTATAATTTTAATACTCTATTATTCCAATCTATTTAATTGGACCAATAAAAAAAGAATGTTGCTCCTTGCTAGTTATGTATTCTATGGTTTGTGGAATCCACCATTGATCTTATTACTTTGGATCTCTACCATGGTGGACTGGACTGCGGGGAATAAACTGGTAAAGGAAGAAAATCAAAAAAAAAGAAAGATGTGGTTGCTCCTGAGCATGTTTGTCAACCTTGGGTTTTTAGCGTTTTTTAAGTATGGGGATTTTTTATTGGAAAACTTTGTGGTTGTAATGAATACTATTGGTGTAGATTTTCAAGCCCGACCAATGGATATTATTTTACCAATGGGGATATCTTTCTACACTTTTCAAACCATGTCCTATACGATTGATATATATAAAAAGAAGATTGAACCTGCTAGAACGTTCTTGGATTTTGCTCTTTATGTTACTTTCTTTCCACAACTGGTTGCCGGACCCATTGTAAGGGCTAAAGAATTGATCAGTCAATTTTATGAACCAAAAAAAGCAACTATCGATCAATTTATTTGGGGCTTGTTTTCATTGACACTTGGTCTTTTTATGAAAGTTGTTATGGCAGATACCTTATTGTCCTCTACATCGGATGACGTATTTGATTCGGGTAAGGTTTTACATTTTTGGGATACCCTGGCAGGTACTCTGGCATTTTCAGGTCAGATCTTTTTTGACTTTGCGGGTTATTCTACCTGTGCTATTGGTATTGCCTTAATGCTGGGAATAGTATTGCCGGATAACTTTAAATATCCATATGCGTCTGTAGGCTTTTCTGAATTTTGGAAAAGATGGCACATATCACTTTCTACCTGGTTAAGAGATTATGTATATATTCCACTTGGTGGTAATCGACATGGTATTTTAAGAACCTACTCGGCATTAATGATTACTATGTTATTGGGCGGACTCTGGCATGGCGCAGCCTGGACCTTTGTAGTTTGGGGAGCCTTACATGGTTTTTATTTATTATTAGAAAGAACACAAAAAAAATACCTGCCATTTAAAATTACTGCAACCAATGGTTTCTTTTTGGCCATTACAACCTGGGCTTGTATCAATACAACCTGGGTATTCTTTAGGGCAAAAGATTTTGTAACAGCAAAAAACATGATAGCATCTTTACTCTTTCTTAATCCTGACGGTGAAAAAATATTAGAGCTATTTGATATCATTAAGGTGTATACCGTAATTGCCATTTTATTCTTGTGCCACTGGTTCATGAGAAATACATCAGTTAAGGCTGTTGCCGAAAAAACACCTGTATGGATCTTAGGATTTGTATGGGCCATGATGTTTGTATTGATCGCAATTGCCCAAGGCAGTGGTGAACAATTTATTTATTTCCAATTTTAGGTTTGGAAGTCTTCAAAAATTTAATTTAGAAACCATGGGTTACATATAATGAAGGGAGCAGTTTTTTGTAAATGATTTCGTGACAGTTTCTATATAATTGGATAAAATATTTCTTACAATTTTATTGCAGTAATATTTTACTGATATTTAAAGAATTAACTATTATTAAATCAAAAAATGGCGATGGTAAAATCATCCAGAATCGATTCAATTGACGTCTTAAGAGGCTTGGTAATGATAATTATGGCATTGGACCATACCAGAGATTATTTTCATTTGGGTTCTTTTTTTGTTGATCCAACTGACCTTGAAACCACTACACCAATTTTGTTTTTTACAAGATTCGTAACACATTTTTGTGCTCCAGAATTCGTGTTTTTAGCAGGAACTTCTGCGTTTTTATACGGAAGTAAAAAAACCAAACCGGAACTCTTCAAATTTTTATTTACCAGAGGAATATGGCTCATCCTGTTAGAACTAATAGTAAACAACTTTATATGGACATTTGATGTGTCTTACAGTTTTCCTGTACTACAGGTAATATGGGCTATTGGATTTAGCATGGTTTGTTTATCCTTTTTAATTTATTTGCCAAAAAAGGTAATTCTTATTATTGGTATTATTTTGGTTGCTGGTCATAATTTGTTAGATAGTATATTGATGGAAGGGATCAGTTTTAAGTCTATTGTTTGGTATATTCTTCATCAACAAAAATTCTTAGTCCTGGGTCCAAATAATGCGTTCTTATTCCAATATCCTGTAATTCCGTGGATTGGTCTGATGGCTCTTGGGTACAACTTTGGCACATTGTATAGAAAAGAATTTGATGCGAAAGTTAGAAAAAAATGGTTACTGCGTTTGGGATTTGGATCTGTTGCCCTTTTCTTTATTCTTAGGGGAATAAATATATATGGAGATCTGGTTCCATGGACTACTCAAAAAAATGGTCTCTATACCATACTGTCATTTTTTAATACCACCAAATATCCTCCATCACTGATCTACTTATTAATGACTATAGGGCCTTCTTTACTATTTTTATATCTTCTAGAAAACATTAAAAATAGAGTTACCGATTTCTTTGTCGTATTTGGACGAGTGCCGTTATTCTTTTACTTTTTACATGTCTTGGTGATACATATTGCGGCCATCATTGGAATTTTAATATTTGGAGGAAACTGGCAGGATATGATCTTAACAGCGGATGTTTTTACGAACGAAAAATTGATCAATTATGGCTATTCTTTAACTGTTGTTTATTTGGTCTGGATCGGTTTAATTATTTTCTTATATCCATTTTGTAAAAAATATATGACCTATAAACTCAGTCATAAAGAAAAATGGTGGTTAAGTTATTTGTAAAATTAGATTGTCATTATGATTAACTTTTTTCGGCATTTTCGCATGCAAATACTCAATCTGGATCTCCCCAAAGAGGGGTTGGAAGAACTAGTGGTTTTTGCAATTCAAAACCGGCAAAGTTTAATTGATAAAAAATGGGAAGTTGAATGGTATAGAACTATGACCGGAATCATCAAAACTACAATCATAAAGTGATTTAAATTAATGGAAAGCCTGATCATATTTTATTTGGAATGCGCCCAACACCATCTTTGTCCGATCTTATAAAGAAAATAATAGCAGATTCGTCAAAATGGATAAATAAAAAAAACATATGACTTCCTTTTTTAGAAAATAAGAGAAAAACCAGCCGATAGCAAGCAGGTGCTTAAATATATACCTTATGCCATTGGAGTGATAATTTTGTCAAATAAAAATTCAATAGTGTACTTTTTTACCATTTTTCATCGTTTTTTTTGTAAAATACATCGATCAAAAACAGCTTATTACAAGGGCTACACCCATATCTAGATTAAAAAAATCGTTAATTTTCTAGGATAATAATTTTGATATGCTACATTTGTAATCGTTAAAAATTAATCAAATGAAGTATTTTGTTGCTCTTTTAGTCGTGAGCATTACAGCAATTAATGTTAATTATTCTCAGAATAATGTAGCATTATCGGAAATTGAAAAAAGGAATATAGATGGACGGACTATAATTTTTTCTGAAGGAGAGGAACTTACCGGAATCGTATATGAAAATTATACCCAAAAGAAACTTCAGTACAGTGTTAAGGATGGGAAAAAAGAGGGGCCTTATGTAATGTATTATGAAAATGGGAACTTAAAAAGAAGAACTTCTTATAAAAATGACAAGCATCATGGCGATTATGAAGAATATTATGAGAATGGACAGTTGAAACTTAAAACTTCATTTGTAAATGGGAGGTATGATGGTGCCGTAGAGGTATATTATGAAAATGGGAATGTAAAAGGAAAAGGGTCTTATGTTGAAGGGAAATACGATGGTTCAATAGAGAAGTTTTACGAATCCGGTCAAATAAAAAACAGGAGTTTTTATACAAATGGATTAAAAAATGGCGAGTTTGTACGCTATTATGAAAATGGTGTGTTAAAAGGGAGATCTAACTATTTGGAGGATCAATTAGATGGATTATATGTTACCTATTATGAGAATAGTGTTTTATATATCAAGGCAAATTATATAGAAGGTAAAAAGGATGGCACTTTTGTAATGAACTACGATAATGGCAAGTTAAAACGTTCGGTAACTTATAAAAAAGGACAGCTTGATGGTCCGTTCATGACTTATTTTGAAAATGGTAAACTACATGAAAAAGGTACTTATAAAAATGGCGTAAAAGATGGTATTTTCGAAAAATATGATGAAAGTGGTTTTTTAGCACAAAACATTAAATTTAGAAATGGAGAAAAAATAAAATCCGAATAACCATTTATCCAGAGTGAGTAATAGATAGAATATATTTATTACATCTTCAGCCTTTATTGTCGGACCCTTGCTATTAATGATCTTCTTCTACTTGTAACCTAGAATAATGGATACGATATGTATCATTAATCGGGTCGCATTTGAATGGTTTTCAGTATTCCAACAATTTAAGGAATAACAAAGGCCTGATTATAACATTTTAGTTCGAAATATTTTTTAGAACCTATTTTAAGGGTTTTTATAAAAATTTGCAAAAATGTTATATCTTTAGTATAATTAATAATAATTTTTGCATTTGTTAAAACTGTTTTATGAAAAAATATCTGGCATTCACCTTTCTGATGATTTCAATAATCTGTTCAGCTCAAACTGGAGATCTGAGATTGGCTTCCGATATTTGGCCGCCTTTCACAAATATTGAAGGTGAAAAATCTATAGCGAGCGATCTTGTTAATGAGGCACTTAGCCGTCAAAATATTTCAACTACAACAGAAATTTTATTGTTTGACGATGTGCTTTCCGGATTAATTTCAGGTGATTATGATGGGAGTGCGGCACTATGGATTACAGAGGAACGTAAAAAACATTATCTGTTTTCTGAATCTTATTTGAACAATCAATTAATATTAGTGGGTCCAAAAGGGAGCGACGTAAGTGCCACATCTTTTGATGATCTTACTGGAAAAAGATTAGGGATCATTGAAAATTATGCCTACGGAGATATTAATGCCAGCCAGCATATAATATTGGTCTCAGGAAACGGGAACCAACAAAATTTGGAAAGGTTATTGTCAGGTAAAATTGACTATATGTTAGTGGATGCTTTGATTATCCAATATCTCTTAAAATACCAGCTAAATGATGTTACAAAATTTTTAGAGATAGGACAAACACCTCTTTTGATAAAATCAGTTCATTTAGCATTGAGAAATAACTTTCCTAATGCGGAACAGATACTGTCTTTATTTAATGAAGAGATAGATAATATGGTTGCCGATGGAACCTATCACAGAATTTTAGAATTAAACTGGATACAGATGGACATAGACGGAGATGGAAATTTAGAATTGGTTTTGGATGGAAATCAGGCAGGTACAGAATCTCCAACAAACACTTATGGCCTTTATATGGATTTATCCTATGTAGAAAAATCAAACACCCCTAAAAGATATTTTATTAACGGAAATTTATATGAGGACTGGGATAATGTGCCTGAAAGTTATAAAGTTTATTTACCTCCCGATCCGATACCACATCCTAATGATGTCAAAATTCGATTTAGTTTTTAATGGATCAACTTAGAAATATGGATTTATTTTTGAGTTGCTTTTTTTCTATTTGCCAAAAGCTAAATTTTTTTACGAATAACATAGCAAAATTTAAAAAGTGCTATGCCATTCCCATGAAAGCATGTGGCCAGATTGACTGGTTATGGGAATCCAATATTAATTGTCAATAGATTTCTGTTTACACGGGAATGACACAATAGTGCAGCATGATAGATTGCTTGGCTTATAGTTTTAACTCAAAGTCGGGAGACTTTGTGAAGCGGTTTTTAAAATTGACTAAACAGATAAACTAAAATTATAATTCTTTGATAAATTTTCTAAGAAAATTATATTACCACAAACATTTTCTATATTTGGGAAGTCGTTTTTACTTGTAAAATGTGCGATTCAATTTACTTATAAACTCTTTTAAACTAATTTTTATGAGATATTTTCTTTTTTTAATTGTTGCATTGCCATATCTGATCCTTGCTCAGGAACAACGACCGGAAACTTTTTTTCGTGAAGATTTTAAAGAAACACCACCGCAAATTCCCATCACACAGGATCATATTGTAAATTCAGACCTTCTTATTTCCTTGTATGGTGAAGGTGCTGACCTGATTAAGAAAAGTAATCACGATAAACCTTATGATGATCCTTTCTATGTTTGGTCGGGATTATGTGAAGACAATTGGGCGGTAACCCTAAAGCACAATTCTAAAAATGTGGACCTATCCAAACAGGCAAAGATCAGATGGCGTTCTAAACAATCCGGATTCAGACAGTTACATATAATACTTAAATTGTCAGATGGAACCTGGCTGATCAGTGATGCAACGGATGGTTTATCAAAAGATTGGCGAATAAAGGAATTCAATATACCCGATATTCGTTGGATGTCATTAGATATTGAAACGATGACAGAAAAAAACTGGATAGAAAACCCGGATTTATCAAAAGTGGAAGAAATAGGTTGGACCGACCTCATGAAAGGCGGAGGATCTGAAGCAAGCTCCCGAGTGGATTGGATAGAGGTGGATGGGTATACCGTGAGCAGATAACGACTGGAAATATTTTAATACTGATGAAATGGTTACGGTTCCACAGTTGGACACTCCGGTTCAGGGACTGGCCTTACCTAAAGAAGTAATAGATAAATTACACCGACTGAATGCGGAACGAATATTCCCTAATGCCTGGAAGTAAATAAACTTGAAAGTAAATTATAATATTATGAAGCATATAGCTATTAAAATTTCGATTTTCTGTCTACTCCTAGTTGGATCCTGTAAGTCGGAACCAAAGAAAGAACAGGTATTGGATCCTGTGGAAGAAAAGAAAGTAGAACTACGTGTAGGTAAATATTTTTCCGAGGAAGAAGGAGCAAAAAAATTAAAGAAATTAGTCGCTAATTACAAAACAGCAGAGGACTGGAAAAAACGATCAATAGCTATAAAGGAAAATATAACTAAAGGTTCCGGTTTGGATAAAATTTCTGAAGCTGATTGGAATTTCCCAATACAAGTTGTACAAGGACAAAAACATAAATTGGACGGTTATACCGTTGAAAACATTGCTCTTGAAGTAAAACCAAATTATTTCATTTATGGAAACTTATACCAGCCAACAGTACTTAAAGCCTCTAACCCGGCCATACTTTCGCCACACGGTCATTGGTTTCAACCGGATGATTATGGAAGACTAAGACCTGATGTTCAATACAGATGTGCCTCTTTGGCTAAAATGGGCGCTATAGTATTTACATACGACATGGTTGGTTCAGGAGAAGATCATCAAAATGTGCATTTGGAGCCGGAAACCTTAACCAAACAAACTTATAATGGCATTAGGATCCTGGACTATATCAGTTCACTAGCTAATGTAGATAAAGGCAGGATAGGAATTACCGGAGCTTCCGGTGGTGGAACACAAACATTTCTTCTGTCAGCTATCGATGACAGAGTTGATGTTTCGGTACCTACAGTAATGGTTTCGGCACATTTCTATGGAGGTTGTGTTTGCGAATCAGGAAAGCCTATTCATAAAAGTGGTGATTTTGAAACCAATAATGTGGAGATTGCGGCCTCCTTTGCACCAAAACCTCTGATGCTGATCGCAGATGGAAATGATTGGACTAAAAATGTGCCCGAAGTAGAGTTTCCTTTTATTCAAAACATTTATAATTTATTCGATGCCGGTGATCAGGTTGAATATGCTTATTTTAAAGATGAGGTACATGACTATGGCGTAAATAAGAGAAAACCGATGTATCGGTTTTTTGCGAAACATTTGCAACTTGATATTGACAAAATATTGGATAAGGATAAAAAAATAAATGAGGGATTTGTTCAACTGCTCGATACGACGCAACTGAAAGTGCATCCTGAGCGAAATCTTGTAAAAAAGGTCATGGGCGATTGATAAAGCTCTTTTTTTGAACCCTGCTAACAAGTTCAAAACAATAACGAACAAATTGGAATTATGAAAACTCATATTAATCTATTCGTTTTTCTTTTGATTGCCTATTGTCTCAATGCCCAGGAGCCGATTGGAATTAGTACTGAATTTCCGCAATATTGGGCATACAAAGGAGAAACAGTATTGTTACTTGGTGGTAGTATTGAAGATAATTTATTCCAGGTACCCGACTTAAAATTACAGCTTGATAAATTGAAAGAGGTGGGTGGTAATTATGTACGAAATACCATGTCGTCACGTGATGAAGGAAATGTGTGGGCCTTTCATTATGATAAAGATAAGAAATTGTACGATCTCGATCTGTGGAACGATACCTATTGGGTCCGGTTTGAAAATTTATTAAAATACTGTTCAGATATGAACATCATTGTTCAAATTGAAGTTTGGGCAACATTTGATTTTTATCGTGATAATTGGAATATAAATCCATTTAATCCTAAAAATAATGACAACTATAATAAAGATCGTGTACATCTGCCGGAAGAAATAAAAACGCATCCAATATTTACAGAGAACCCCTTTTTCAGGTCAGTTCCGTTACTGCGAAATAATATTCCAGTTCTAAAATATCAACAACGGTTTGTAGACAAATTGTTGTCCTATTCGTTAAAATATGGAAACGTTATCTATTGCATAGATAATGAAACATCTGTAACTGCATCCTGGGGAAGATTTTGGTCAGACTATATCAGGAAAAAAGCGGAAGAAATAAATAAACAGGTGAATATTACTGAGATGTGGGATCCGTGGGACCTGAACCATATTACGCACAGAGAAACATTTGATCACCCTGAGATCTATGATTTCGTCGAAATTTCTCAGAACAATCATCAAAGAGGACAAGACCATTGGGATAATGGTCTTAAACAAATTGAACGACTAAAATTACGACATAATTTAAGACCCATAACCAATGTGAAGATCTATGGTAATGACCTTGGCGAACATGGAGGAGGAACACAAAATGGCATTCAAAGCTTTATTAGAAGTTTGTTCTTTGGATCTGCGTCAGCTCGTTTTCATCGTCCAAATTCAGGATTAGGTATTGGTTCCGAAGCTCAGGCTGTTATTCAAGGTATGAGGCAGTTGACAGATAAAATGGATTTTTTCAAGGCGATACCCGGTAATGACCTTTTGACCGATCGAGAAGAAAATGAAGCGTATTGCCGTGCTGTTGAAGGGATAAGTTATACCGTATATTTTACAAATGGTGGAGAAGTAAAACTAGACCTGACCAAGGCAAAGAGCAAAGCACAAATTCAATGGTTGGATGTCATGAATTCGAAATGGAGTAAAAGTGGTACGATAAAAGGTGGAGAAATTACAAAGGTGAGAACACCATCCAATGGACATTGGATCTTGCTTCTTAATTTTAAAGAATAAGAATAAAATATATCTACTTAAATTTTTATGAAACGTCTTTTAAACTATTTATTCATCAGTCTTTTATTTCTTAATTACGCATGTGATTATTCCATCAAGACGAAAGAAAAAAGAAAAAACTATGATTCTGAGCGCTTAAAAAAGATTGGAGATGTTCAGAGGAATTTGATTGTCAAAGGTCAAATTGGGAGTAATCAGGCTGTCATAAACAAGGATGGACATATAATTTATAATAGCATCGTCAATTCTAATTTGAACGGGGATGAGAATATTACGGATAAGACGATCTTTCCATTATTCATAAAATAGATCAAATAATTTCAAAATAATATGAGGATCCAATATCGATTTTTTATAGTTCTTTTTATAATTACCCTATTAGGTTGTAATGGAAAAGGACATCTGTTTATTGATTATAATAACCCGAATATTAAATACGAGGGTCGTATTGATACTTCACAGATCAAGGGTGCTGAAATCTACTGGTCAGGTACATCTATTGCAATCAATTTCGAAGGGGAATCTATATCCGCTTTGATGATTGACAACAAGGGAGATAATTATTACAATATCATTTTAGATAAAGACAGTACTCGCTTGCTAAGGATCGACACTATTCAAAAATATTATGAATTAGCTTCCAGACTCTCTAAGGGAAAACATAGCCTGGAAATTTTTAAAAGAACGGAATGGGATCGGGGAAAATCCACATTTTATGGCTTCCGGATAAATGGAGACGCTAAAGTTTTGGAAGCTACTCCATCATCAAACAGGAAGATAGAGTTTTATGGGAATTCTATTACCGCCGCTTATGCCGTTGAAGATTATTCCGGAAAGGATTCTCCGGACAGTACCTATACTAATAATTATTTAAGTTATGCTGCTATAACAGCTAGGCATTTTGACGCGGAATACAGATGTATATGCAGAAGTGGCATTGGTATTACGGTGAGCTGGTATCCATTGATCATGCCCGAAATGTATGATCGACTTATTCCGGAAGATGAAAATAGTAAATGGGATTTTTCATTGTATACCCCTGATATAGTAGTGGTTAATCTATTGCAAAATGATTCCTGGTTAGTTAATATGCCTGATTATGATCAATTCCAGGCTCGATTTGGTGAGGAAGCTCCAGATGAAGAATTTATCATAAATGCCTATCAGCAATTTATTTCGGCCCTTAGAAAACACTACCCGGAAACCAATATAATATGCGTCTTGGGTAATATGGATATTACAGAGAAAGGGTCGGTATGGCCTGAATATATTAGTCGGGCAGTGGCTAATTTAAAAGATGATAAAATATATACGCACTTCACGCCCTATAAAAATAGTCCGGGCCACCCTACAATTGAAGAACAGCAAGTGATGGCCACCAGTTTAATTTCTTTCATTGATAGTCATATTACTTGGTAAGCTGTTTCTATTTAAATTTGCACATTAAAAAACACAAGGCTTTCTTTTAAATGCTTTTGCCAATAATTCCATTCATGTTCTCCATCAAATTCTTCATAAATATGGTGAATATTATGTTTTAATAGATCTTTGGCAAGTGACCTGTTATAATTTAGAAGAAGATCTTTTTTGCCACAATCAAACCGCAAAGGAGGAAGGCCGTTTTTATTTTTTAAGATGGTTTTTAAAACAGATTCATCTTCAGCATTTACCTGTCCGTAATTTGTCAATTCCTCCTCAACAAAAAGCGACATTTGATCCATATTAGTAATAGAACTATGTCCTGATATGGCATTAAAAATATTTCCGTATTTGGCACCAATTCTAAGCGCTCCAAAGCCCCCCATGGATAAGCCGGCAATAAATATCTTTTTTGATTCTTTTACCTGTGAGACACTTTCTTTAACCGCTTGGATTACGTCTTCCACTATCCATTTTTCAAAATTTAATCCATTGTGTTCAGTATATGAGGAACCATCCCCCCATAATCCATCCGAAGGCATGACAAGAACCATCGGTTTGATAGCATGATTGTCAATTAACTTTTGCGCTGTTTCATGAGCTCCACCACTTAAGGCCCAACTCCATGAACTACCATAAACACCATGTAATAAAATTGCAATGGGCAGATCTCTTTGTTCATTTCCTTCCGGAACATAAACACAGATATCACCTCTTCCTTTAAGGTTTCTTGATTTGACAGTGATAAACCGAAGGTTATTCCACTCAAATAAGGGATTGGATATTTCAATAGTTCTAAAAATACTCATTATGTAAAACTTATAACTCCTTTCGTATTTTTTCCGTTGAGCATGTCATCAAAGGCATCTTGTAACCTCTTTAATGGGTATATTCTGCTAACCATTTCGTCTAACATTAATTCTCCTTTATCATATAATTCGACCAATATTGGAAAATCTTCCTGGGGTTTACATTTTCCGTAAAGCGGATTGATATAAAGTTTATCCCATTCAAAAAGTGTCATGTCAAAGGATATACTCTCCTCAATACCACTTACTTGTACGGCTGTGCCTGCATTCCGTACCATCGATAAAGGGGCTGCTCCAAGTTCCGGGATGGCAGTACACTCAAATGCATAATCTGCACCCCTTCCTGATGTTAATTTTTTTACCTCTTCGGCTGCCAATAGCAATCCTTTATCTTCTCTACTTGCCAAAATAATATGTGTTGCTCCAAATTGTTTTGCCATCTCCAGTCTTTTAGAATTTATATCGACAGCTATTATTTTTGAAGCACCACTTATTTTGGCACCTTGAATGACGTTAAGACCTACACCACCGGTTCCTAATATTACAGCAGAAGACCCTTTTTCGACCTTAGCTATATTTACCGCGGACCCATATCCTGTCATTACACCACAGCTAATTATACTTGCTGACGTAAAAGAAAGTTTTTTACTGGTCAATTTAACAAGAGCAGAAGATTTAACTAAGGTATATTCTGATAAAGTGCCAATATTAAACGAGCGTTCGATAGGTATTCCTTTCCATTTAGTTCCTGCTAAATCTGCATGACCGGGAGAATATCCATTTTTTCCAGCTACAACAGGTGAATTATTTTCACAGATATTCTGGTTGCCACGCAAGCATTGAAAACATTTCATACAGGGAGTTGCCCAATTTAACAGGACAGCATCTCCTTTAGTAAGACCACTAACCTCGCTGCCTACCTGTTCAATAACTCCTGATCCTTCATGTCCCATTATAATTGGTTTCCCCCATGACAGGGAATCATAATCCGTATAACACAAACCTGCAGCCATCATTTTAACCAAAACCTCATCAGATTTCGGTTCACCAACTTGTATCTCTTCAATACTAAATGTACCATCTCCTTTTGAAATAGCTGCTTTACAATTAATTCTATTCATTAATAAATTTGGTTCTACTGCTATTTTAATGGAATATTTATTTTTATGTCCTCATGCCGGACTGGCATTTCATTTTTTTCTTGATAAAAAAACGAAACAACCCGCCCGAACGTACCGTTTGGTACGGGCTGGAAAAATCAAGGCTTACAACAATTTAATAACCTAAATTTCATAAAAACTAAGTGCAGCCGAGTGATTTTCGAGCAAGCTCTCAACTTCTCGGTTTTACTAAGTTTTCATTTTATTTAGAACATC
>Ga0164313_10001999_pt1 | contig 18295 bp, 13 predicted proteins | sample GuaBasSedimGuay4_FD_113735 | JGI IMG/M metagenome (GOLD analysis project Ga0164313, IMG submission 113735) | Subseafloor sediment microbial communities from Guaymas Basin, Gulf of California, Mexico - Guay4, Core 4569-4, 0-3 cm | ecosystem: Environmental > Aquatic > Marine > Hydrothermal vents...
AGACCGCATCATGGGCCTCCTGATACCCCGATCCCAAGTCGGCAAGGGCTTCAGCCACAAAGCGATTCAAATCAAGCCAAAATATATCCTGAGATATCATTGGTTCTGCAGCCATGAGCAGCTCCACCCAGGCACCCTGCTCTCGGGTATCGCTGAACGCTTGTACTGTGGATATAGATGGTGGCGGAATCATGGTTTTGCCGTTTGTGTCAGCCGGCAAGGCATCAAGATTCATCCAAGCCGTTTGGCGCCTGATACGGTAAGATTTAGCATTGCTCCAGTCGCCGTTGTTGAGCAAATCCACAGCTTTTTTCAGATATTTCAATCCGCCGGAAATCAGCACGTTGGCATCCTCTTCGTTTACTGCCGGTTCAGGTGATTCAGGCGATGCAGTCGGCCGGGGCAGGGGTGACGGCTCCGGGGCGACCGGTGTCTCCGATTCGGCAGGAGCTGAAGGGGATTCTTCCGGATTGGCCGCTGCATCTGCCTCGGGTTCAGTATCCGGCGCCGCTGCTTTGGACGGTAGTCGTTCAATGTAGCGCTTGAGCTTGATCAGCATGGGCGGTTCGGGCATGTGCTCGCTGAGCAGTTCGTCCAAGCCATCCAGGTTGGCGAGCATGGCCTCCATGGCTTCAGCCGCCACCGGCGGGTACTCCTGGTTCTCCACGATTTTCATGGTTTTTTCGAGCCACCACTCAAAGGCCCCCAGCCGGCCGCGCATGCGTTTTTTTACCGGGTACAGCTGGTCCCAGTAGTTGGCCACCATGTCGTGCATTACCGTCAACCCAGTGGCCAGGCCCTCCACCTTGTCGGCTCGCAGCCGGCTGACCGCAAAATAGCTGGCCACCAGAAGGTCCTTGGATTTTTCAGCCAGGATCTTCGCAGACAGATTGGCCACGTTGTTCCAGTCGACCCCGCTGGAAGCAGTCGGGGAAGAAAGCTTGTCGATCTCGGCCTGCAGTGCTTCATATTCTGGCTCGTAGCGCACATCCGTCCCGGCCGGCGCGTTGTCACTGATCGGTTCTTTGCCCAGCTGAGAAAAATCCATTAGTAAATCCTTTGCTTCGTTTGCCTATCCATTAATAAACGTGGATAATACTATTTAAGAATAGCTTATATCACGAAAGAACCAAAGAACCAAAACACGAAATAATTTCGGTAATTCTCGTGCTTTTCTGCTTTCGTATTTTCGGGATTGATTTCACTTGAACCTCGACCTCTTGAATCCTATTTGGTAACCTACCCCGTGAGTTGTCTATCCTACCTGCGTTGAATTCTCCCATGCCCATCAATCCGTGTTTACATCCTTGCTCAGCGCCCACAGGCGCCCAAAATCGCCGACGTTCAAGGAACGCTGCAACAGCACCAGGAAATATTGCTCAGGGATGCCACCCAGAAACAGGGCGTTGGGCGTTTCAACACCTTGCTTGGCCAAGGCAGCGCACCAGGCCTGGGCGACGGTGAAGGGGTCCATGGGCCGGTAGTCGTCGTCCAGAGGCAACCACAACTCCCCGTGCTCCTTCAATTGAACGGCTTTTACCGAGACATTCTGATCCTCCAGCGGATCCACAGGTTCGGTGTGCATGCCATCAAACCTTCCCTGAATAGGCGGTGACAGCCTGTGCACTTCTTTTTCCAGCTGTTCCACATGATCGAATCGTATTGAGGCAATCTGTTCGATTCGGTCCCAGCTGCTTTTTAAGCCGTGCAGTAGCAATACCCAGCTTTTTTCCCAGTCTTTTACGGTGCCGTTGCCCATGACCAAAAGGGGGAAGGGCCGGCCGATGCTGTCGCTGCTGTCCTTGAGCACCCCGCAGAGCAGCTCGCCAGGCTTCACTCCCCGGGACCAAAAGCGCCAGGACGACCTGCCATACTCATTCTTCCTGCCGGCATTGAACTCCCGGAACCCCCTTTCTACCCAGTCTCCGAAAGCCGCCATCAGGGAAGATTCAACCTGGAAACGAAAATAGTCCTTGGCAGCGGGGTGCTTACCGCAGCCTGCCCATACCCAGCTGTTTTTCGACTTCAGGAGCCCCAGCATGCCGTCACCCTTTGGGGCACCTTTCCGGGCGCCGACCGCAGTAGCTTCAGCACCGGCTTGTGCCCGTCGAGCTTATATCTCGCGGTGATGTATTTAATCCCGATTCTTTTGAGGGCCAGTTGCTTGTCCGGGAATTCCTTGGGAAAAAGCACCCGTTTCCCGCGTTCAAAGTCCTTCAGAAATTTTGGGAAGGCATTGAAGCCCGTGTACTTCTTGGTGAGAACGATATCCCCCACCTCTATTTTGAAAATCACGTCGCCGCATGACTGTGGCGAATAGTGAAAGGTTTCCTTTACCGGATAGTTCTGGTTGACCAGTTGGGTCTTGCCCTTGGCGCACTGCAGCTCTAGAATGGTCATATGGGGCTTGATCTGCGCATCCCGGTTGGCACCGGTGGGATCGGCGGATATCACCACCTTGTAATTCTCCTTGACGTGCTTGGCCGCCTTGGCCCCCTTGGTCAGGTAGATGAAAAAATTCTTATTGAAGTCCACCTGCCGGCCATGCACGGTCTTGGCATAGTAGCCCTTTTGCACACTGCGGCTGATAAAAGGCGCGGCCGGTCCATTGATAAATTTGAGCGCCAGCCCACCTTCCCCCATCAGCAACTGGTTCATGTTCTTACTGTCGGAAACCTCCTGGAGTTCCATGAGCGTATCCCGCTCCCAGACCTCCTGAAGGTAGCAACCGGTTTCCTTTACTACGTAGCGATACAGAAAGTCCTTGGGACCGGTCATGAGGTACCAGATGGTTTTGGTCTCAGCTGTGTTGGCTTTCAGCATAGTGCTAAGTTTGCCAAGGGCATTCACCGCGGTGTAAAAAGAAATCGCGCTTGTGGCGGCATCACCGCTGAAAATATCCGTGGTCGTTTGAAAAGCCACATTCCTGGAGGTGTAGGCTGTTTTCATCTCTTCCACCGCCCCCTCGTAGGTGGCAAATGCCTTGCCTGCCAGGAGTTTCTTTTCCATACTCAGGGTACCTGCCGCTGTGGTACCCAAGGCCCTTTCGGCCTTTGAAATAGTTTTTCCAACCTTGCTGGCCGCCTTCTTCAGGATTCCGGGTTTCTTTGCCCCGCTTTTGGCCACTGCCTTGGCCTGCAGGCGAATCCCCTTGACATCGCCCACCAGATCCGCCCACTCGGGTATGGATTTCCCTTCCAGCATGGGGTCCAACTCCTGGGACAGCCGTGTCAGCAGGCTGAAATAGGGCCCCTCTGTCGTGGCCATGCGAATACCCGCCTCCTGTACCTGCTCCATGTCCTTCATTCTGTCCGGTACTTTTAGAAACCCGGCTGCAAAAACATACCAGGTCCGGAAGTAGGACTCGCGGTACCAGGCTTGAAACGCTGCCTTCTGGCTGGCGATTAGCAGAGGGTCGAAAAGGGCCGCCTCGATCTCGGCCAGAAAAGCGTCGATGCCGGCTTTGCCTTCAACCGTGAACGCCGGCGGAACAATGATATTGTCGGGATCCTCCAAGCCCTCCCCCCAAAACTCGGCAAAGGTGGTGGCATTGTAGGCCGGGTCGGCGTTGATCCATTCGGCCAGCCAGTTGAGCTTAACCCCTTTGAGGGTCAGGACGTGCTTCAGCCAGTTTTGTAGCTCGCTCATTTCCTGGTTGAGGCCGGTGGTGTCCTGCTGCCATAGCAGATAGTAGAGGTTCAGGTTGGAAATCTGCTGCAGCATATCGGGGATGAGGGCCTGATCCGTGTCTGTGGATGACAAATCGAAAACCGGCTGAGAATGGGTTTGCAGGATGCTGAGATCCTCCCCGGCCATCCTGGCTTTTAAAAGGTTGATTCTTTTCACCAGATAGGCCACATGGCTGCCAATTACCGCCTGGGGCGTGGTCGCAGAGAAGCGGGTCATGGAATCGGTCATTCTCTTTTCAAAGGGCCGCAAAAAACCTGAACTGAACTGGGCGCAGTATTTTTCCTTCAACTGACCCTCAATTTCCCGGCTCTGGTCCAGGCCGAACCGCGGAATCCACCAACGTTTGTTCTGGTCTTCGACCTTGAGCACTGCTTGTCGAAACTGATCCATGGTGACGATGTCGGAAAGCAACTCGCCCTGCAGGACCGGTGGTTTCTGAAATTCCGTGGACACATCCCGCAGGGTTTTCAGGTTTTTGACGAAGGAAAAACTCAGCAGACCACAAAGGGCTATGATGATGGCGATCCAGGAGGTCAGCCCCATGTTGCGGGTCAGACGCTTCCATTCGACGGCCCGTTGGGTTAGGGAAAACAATCCCCTGTCTCCGGGTAGGATTCGTGAAAAGAAGTCGTGTAGGAACAGCCCTTTACTGGTTCCTGGCAGGACTTCCTTTTCTTCGATCAGGCCCAGATCTTTCAGAAAATGGGAATAGGGCGTCCCTTCCTGGTGGCCGCTGCTGAAAAAGATCCCCCTGAAATGAGGCGTTTCCTGGTAGGGGTTTTCCTGAAAAGCGCCTTTGGCAAAGGCCGCCAGACCGGGCTTTATCTTTTCGAATTCCTCGGGATAGATGAGCAGGGCCGGATCAAATCCGTTGGGATCAGGCTTTTCAAACAGCAACAGCCTGATATCCCGCAACCTATCGCTGATGGTACTAACGGCGGCACCCACCAAGGCCTCAGTGTCGGTGGAGCCTTCCGTGTTCACCGCTCCCATGGCCTGCTCTTGATTTTTTTCAGTCAGGCGGTCGCAGAATTGGGTTGTCCCCTGGATAAGATCGCACTTGGTCACCAAAACATACACGGGAAAGGTGGCCCCCAACACGCGGGACAGCTCGTCGACCCTGCGCCGGATGCTCTTGCCGGCAGCATCCAGTTCCTCCACAGTGGAATTCAACAGCTTGTCCGCCGCTATGGTGACCACAAGCCCGTTCAAAGGCTCCTTGCGCCTGAACTTGGCCAGCAGCGAGAGAAATTTCTGCCACTCGTCCTTGTCGCGGCCTTCGTTTACCGGAATGGCATAGCGGCCCGCCGTGTCGATAATGATGGCTTGTTCAAAGAACCACCAGTCGCAGTTGCGGGTGCCGGAAATGCCCGAGGTGCGGCTGATCTCCGCAAACGGGGAAGACAGGTTGGCACTCTTGATGGCCGTAGTCTTGCCTGAGCCACTCTCCCCAACGATCATGTACCAAGGCAGAACGTAAAGGGGATTGCCACGCTTTTTCAGGTGGGAATGCCGCAGGGCATCCATAGCCTCTTTCCAGCGAACCTGCAGCTCCTGCGAGCTTTTCTTTTCCTTTTTACCCAGGGATCGCCGGTAGGATTCATCCTGCTCGATGACCTGGTGAACGAAATGCTGCTCGCGACGTCTCAGCAGCAGCTTGCGAACCAATATCACACCCAGGAACAGCCCCACCATACCCGTGATAATGAAACACCCGATCCACCAGGGCCATTTCAGGAGCAGGACCCCTCCGAATACCAGGACGGCCACAAGGGCCACGCAGGTGACAATCAGAAACCATTTTAACAATGTGAATATGAGCTGCTTCATCTAAGGCACCGTGCTGATCAAGGTTTGGCTAATGCTGTTCAGGATGAAATGGTAAATAAAGAACATGACCCCCAGCAGGATCACCGGCGTCACTGCACCAATGAGGTAAGCCACGGGAAACCGCCCCCCCCTACGCGTTGCAGACGGCATATCCTGTTCGCCAGGATATGCCCCGGGAAAAAGATTTTTCCCATCCAGGGCCGGCACACCCATGGATCCGCCGGTAAGCACTTTTAGATTGGAAATTTTGAGCTGCTCCAGCAGATAGTCGTCACCCTCGTTACAGTACTGTCCAGCAAATCCCATTGACAGACATATGTAATAGACCTCGCGCACATCCCTTTGATGAGGCCCGATGGTATTCAGCTTCTGGAAAAAATGCTCGCCAGCCTCGGTGGTCTGAAAGTAGCGGCGCTGCAGCTGATCCCGCATCCACTCGGTCTTGCCCGGCCATTCCGAGCTCAGCAGCTTTTCATCGATCCAGGCAAATACTGCGAATCGGGCCAGGTCATAGTCTTCCCGTGCAAAACCGCCCTGGCTACAAATGGCCTCACTTTCCGCTATAAACCGCTGAATATCCGTATTGACCTGGGCGAAGCCCGGCTGCCGGTCGGCATTGGACCGGGATAAATAGGCCACATAGGCTATGAGTTTTATAAAACAATCTGATAGTCGCATGTCTAACCTTTTCCTACAGCCATCAGTTCAATATTTAAATCGTCAGGGGCCGTATCCCAGTAGAGGGCCAGGTTATTCCCCCGCATAACATCCGCCCACTGGTCATGGTGATGATCGATCTGAAAATAGAGCGAATTGGCACGCCGCGGTAACTCTTGGGGTGGTACCGAGAGGTGCTCGATCCTGATGCCCGGCAGGGAGCGGGCAATGAGCAGCGGTAGCGTTTCCCGGGCACCCAGCTTGGAAATTGACATGACACTCTGGATCAGGGTCTCGGGTTCGGACTCGGTGGAAAACACCAGAAAGAACCGGTTGCGGCCGTCAAATATCGCCGGGGGCAACTCGGTGGCAAAAAAGGTGCCGTCAAAGAGCAGCTGCATGGCATATTCGGGACCGGCGGTGATTTCATCCAGCAGCTGGGTCGTAAGCTGCTGTACGCCGGAAAAACACTTCCACAACCGCCGGTGGTCATAGCTCTCAACCAGGGGGGTCCCGTCCTCCAGTTCCCCCAACATAGTAGTCTGCTCCGAAAAAGACGACAGGTCGCCTATGAGTTGCCTGAGAACGCCATAGACCCTCCAAGGGTGGACCTGCTGCGCTTCGATAAAATGAAACAGCAGGGGTACATAACGGTTCAAAGAGCGCAGAGCCAAGAGATAGACCATGTCCCTGGCGCCGAATTCGGCGGTATGAATGCCCCTGTCTCGCTTGTAGGACTCCAGCTGCCTGCCCCGGGAAGCTATCTGGTCTCGAATCTCGGTGATTACCTTGTACAGCACGGACGATGCTGAAATGGAGAGGCAAGGAGGGATATACTGTTCAGACAGAACTACGGCATCCCCGGATCTTTCCAGCCGGGCCAGAGGGATCAGGTCATAATCTCCCAGCTGGTCGATTTCGCTTTCCCAGAATACTTTCAAGACATGGTAGAGCCGCTTGACCTGTGCGGGAGGGCCGTCATGGTAAAGGTCTTTTATCTCGTCGGCATCGGTGGTGGCTACATAGCGTGTGGTCACGTCCGACAGGTTTTCCAGGCCGGGCAGGACGGTTACATTGTCACCGTTCTCCTGCCACTTTTTCATTCCCAGATACACACCCAAGGGTTTGCCACCCTCCACCCAGTCGTCTTCAAATGACCTGGCGGAAATCAGAGCATTGCCCGGAAAAGACACATGGGTCATGTCGGGGAATACCATCTCACCGCTGACCAGATTGAAATTGCGGCTGCCCAGAGAAGCTTCCTGGATATCGAATTTTATGGCACCCCAGAAATGGGGGGTCAAAGATTGCACCAGAGGCGTCATCAGGGTTTGATGGTAGCGGTCGTTCAGCTGCAGGTGTTGGGGTTGCAGAAAGAGGCCTTGATGCCAGAATAGAGGTCTTTCCATGGAGACTAGTTTCCTTCCACCATTTGGATTTGTTTGGGACCTAGGGTGACCACCAGGTTCAATGGTGCTGGTTTACTGGTCAGGGTCTTTTTAAAAAAACCCTTTTTGTCGATCACCACGGGAACATCGAACACACGCACAACACGCTCCTTCACCAACAAGTAATAGCCGGCAACAATGGCCACATATTTGGCCCCTTCGGCCCGATCCAGCACAAAGGTCTGGTCCTGCCCGGGATAGGCGATTATTTTTCTGGCACTAGCCACGCTTCCATCATATAGCTCGCATTCCAGGAGTTCCTGGAGGCCCTGGGTCTCCTCCGACATCTGGTTGAAGGTATTGGGATCCTTAAGCTGATAGGCACACAATAACAGCGTGTGTGGCATGCCTTCCATCAGGTTGAGCTGACCGTCATTTCTCAGCAGCAGCGAAATTTCTTCAGGACCGTAGGCCCACTGGGGCGGCGTTGGTTTCTGGGCTGCACAGGCAACAATTGACAGAACACATATGAGTACCACAATCGAGCAAAATTTTCGATTCAACGTTGTTCCTCCCCGTTATCAGAAAGTTGACGACATTTTTTCTCAAATTCTCGCAGCAGCCGGTCTCTGAATCTATCCGATTCAGACCACTTGCAAACCACGGCATACTTATCTTTATAGCTGTCAAAAAACTCGGCTCGTTTAACAACCCCTAGCTTCAATCCACCAGATCCGGCCGAAACAATGGCCTCGGGGTCCAGTTCTTCCAGGATCTGGGATACGATTTGCCTGACAGCCCCCTGGAAAGCCTGGTGCGTGACCAGGAAAGCCCTGTCAATCTGGCCAATATAGCTTTCCAGTGATTTTTTTTCAGCATCGCCGTCTATATGCTCCCCGATCATGTGGCGGATGGTTTTATCGCCGGCTCCCTCGCCGAACAGGGTGGTGTTGATGCTGCCGATCAGGCGGTTGAGATTATCGAAAACCGTGTTAAAGGAATCCAGCAACCGATCCGTCATCTCCCCGGATGTCAAGTCGGCAACAGATACGGTCTTGCTCAACAGAAGTGAGAAAAGCCTGGACAGAGATTCCACCTGTCCCACCGCCGGCGCTGCGGCCTTCTGTTGCCCTTGCCCGGTCTCAGCTGTCAATTTTTTCAGGCATGTCAGTCTTTCAGTTGCTTCTAGTGAACTCAACCGGTTTTCAAGATAAGCCTCGATTAACTTTTCGGCACTGGAAGGAGCAGATGCATAAAGATTTTCTATCTCAACCAGCAATTGTTCGTGATCGACGCTATGTGCCATACCCTTATTTAGCCTTATTTCCACGATGCTGTATGATGGTTTTTTCCAACAAATCATCCTCGTGATAACTGTCTTTACCTTCCTGCTTCCCCGTATGCGCATCGACATCTTGCTCTGTACTCGCAGTCGACTCACTATCACTTATGATTTGCTGATCAAAGGGAGAGGGTTTTCCCGCCTGTTTACCGCTTGAAATTATCATGGTTTTTGGGAGATCCGCATCTTTTTCCCCATGCGGAACGGGCGCATCAGCGTTCCCGCCCTGAGATAGTACGATAATGGTTTCCTGTGTCTCTATTCCCTCTGAAACTTCTGTTTCCAAATTCTCAGTCGGTTTTTCAGGATAATCCAATGTAAATTTAGTTGTTTTTGGAATATTGGGCAGTGACTCTTTGTTAGGTTCATGGTTTCTAAATTTGTTAGCCGAAATTATCACAGTTTCATAGATGGCGTCATCTTCATCCGGACTGACACTATTGTTATCCATCGTCTCTACCCGGGTAGGAGACGGCGCTGAAACCGACTGTCGCGTTTGATCAACGACCGGGTGGGCGGCTTGCCATTTTTTCAATATGTGGGATAGTATCTCATGCACTTCCTGCTTATGGGGAGCCATTTCAAATGCTTGCCTTGCTTGCACCTCCCCGGTTTGAAACATCATTTTCTTTACTTGGGTTCTCAACCGATCTATAGATTGAAAAAATGTATTGATAGATGTGGGTGAATCTTTTTCAAGACCGCATTGCAGAAATAAAAAACCTAATCCGAGCGATCGTTCCCACAATGCTTCCCAGGCAGGATCAATTCTTAGTGCCGCCGGATCCCAAAAAATATTTTGCGGTTTTAGAAAAAGGTATCCGGCTAATTTCCCTTTGAAATCGGCAGATTCCAAATTGATGCTGGAAATATCTTGGAGCATGCTGCCAATACCATCGAATACCATCTCGACATTCTGAGATTGATTTACAAGCAGTGCATAGAACCATGCGGATCCTAAAAAATGCAGGACATTCAATGCGATGTGTTTTGGAAATTTAGGCATAATTGCCATGGATGGCCCGACACCGATATGCTCGGCTTTAAAATTCCATAGAAGCGGAAGATAACGATTCTGTTCTGCCAAGCTAACCCATATTCGATCTATCGAAAATCCTATATCAGAAAACCTTTCATTGACCGGACTGGAAAAGCAGCCATGGACCAACTCTGATAGAAAAGAAAGTTTTAAATATAGAATTTCCAGAAATTGCTTGTCATTATTTTCAAACAGAAAAAACTGGCTATCAGAAAAGCGTTCAGTCATGTTAGAAAGGCATTTCAATCTGCCTGGAGCTCGTCCCACTGCATTTCGATGAGCTATAGTTTCGAGCGGCGCCCCTGACACCAGCCGTAGAAAATCAACCGCAGCTATGGTTGGCGCAGGGAACATCAGCATATAATTCGGGAAAAAGGAGAATGGAATGACTCTGGATTTTGCCAAATCATCCGAACCATAACACAGGTTAATATCCTGGCATGTTGAGCAAGGGTCGCTTGATCTGATAGTCTTATTGATAACAGCCGTTTTATACGCCTCCAGCCATTGACGCATATCTTTTATGTTTTCCTGGTAACATCCCTCCTGGGAAGGCACGTAACAAATAGGACTCTGATTCATCTGAGCGCAGGATTTACAATACAAATATCTCGTAAGTGAGGTTGTGTACGGCTGAAGTCCATTCGCTTCCAAAAACGCGTCATCAGTGCATAACACCAATGGCTGAGCGCATGCCGGGCAGGATGGATCAAAAAAAACCTGTTTTGCTTGACAGTAAAAAGTGGAACCCATGGGCAAAAGCGCATCATCCGTATGGATTTGTTCTTTCAGCAATATTGGTGCTGATATGTGACTCCCACTCGTGAAATTAGCAAAAGAGCTTTGCCAGGCAGCTTCAACATCCCTGTTGTTTAAAGGCCACATACTATCCTGAAGTATGCTATACTGATCCCTTTGTAATAGAAGAAAAACTGATTGGATTTCGCTATCTGCCTGAGTAACAATCTTTGCCTTGAGTAGACGTGTCATGGGATCAGACTCACTCATCACCAAAAAAGGTACAGAGGATCCCCCTTGACACGCAGATTTGGAAGCAGCGAGGTCGGGTTGAATTGATAAGGCGCGCTGTTTGTTGAAATATGGAAGTAATGACGCTGTATTGTGTGTCTCTATCACCCCGTATTCTCCTTCCCGGGTGCTGCATAATAACGGGTCATTCAGCTAAGCCGCTAGATAGCCATTAAAGCTTATTGATTTATTTCGCAGATGATAAATGACTGATTGTCGAATTATTTAGCCAACAATAAATTAGACACTGAATTAGAAAATATTATATTGTACTCTAATTGTCAACTATCTTATTCTCATACAAATATTGACTATTGCCTTCAAAAAAACAAGGAAGTCTCCCTTCTTTTGTTCTTATCCAGCAAACCAATTCTCAGGTGCATTGAATAATAGTAATGGTTGTACCGTTGTCCCCAATAGAGGAGTTGAAAGTAATGGAACACGGCAAGCGCTATATGAGCAGGAATGCGTTTATTATGTTATCTTTTTCACTGGGCGTTGGGACCACCGTAAGTGAATTTAGGCTGAGCTGCAATCAATTTGCGCGTGTAGTCATGCTGCGGTTCGCGGATAATCTTCTCGGTCGTGCCGCTTTCGACGATCTCGCCCTGCTGGATCACGGCAAGCCGGTCACACAGAAAGCGGGCTGCTGCCAGATTGTGGGTGATGAACAGAAACGTCACGCCGAAACGATCACGAATATCCAACAGCAACCGGAACAACTGAATGGCGATGGTGGCGTCCAGCATGGAAGTGGGTTCATCGGCAACCACGAATTCAGGCTTCAATACCATGGCGCGGGCAATGGCCACCCGTTGCCGTTGGCCGCCGCTGAGCTGGTGGGGGTAACGGTTCATATAGTCGGTGGCCGGTGACAAACCCACCGATTCCAGTGATTTAATAACCTTCGCCTGCCTTTCCTGCCGCGTGGCGACGCCGTGGATGGTCAACGGCTCCAGAATGGTGTCAGAAATCGACAGGTGCGGATTGAGCGACTGGTAAGGGTCCTGAAAAATCATCTGGACTTTCATGCGGAAGTCCTTTAGGGCTTGCCTTTTAAGATGATTTATCTTTTGTCCTTCAAGTTGGATGCTGCCTTCGTCAGGATTTTCTAATTTCACGATCAGACGCCCCATGGTTGTCTTGCCGCTGCCACTCTGGCCCACCAGACCGAATATTTCGCCTTTGAATATCTCCAGGGATATCTTCTTCAAGGCAGTGACATTTTCTACGGACGCTTTAAAAAAACTGGCCCGTGATTTGTAATACTTTGATATATTGTTCAGCTGTACGATCGGTCTGTTTTCCACTTCCACCATGTTGCCTGTCCTTTTGTTTGCTGAAACTTATAATGAGCGTTCAAAACAGGTGAAAAATGTTCCAAGGCTATAAGCCAACGGCCTCGTTACCTGTCGCAACTAAGGGATTACCCCAGCGTTGCACAAGGCTCTGTGCGTCGGCGATACCTGTCGAAATTCCGGCACATTGTTCTCACATGCTGTCGTCGCCTGAGAGCACTGTTCGTAAAACCGGCAACCCAACGGAGGTCTGATCAAATTGGGGGTTTTCCCAGAGAAGGCCAAGGGTTCCGGTTTATCACCATCCAGTGTCAGGTAAGAGGAAAGCAGTAAGCGTGTGTAAGGGTGGATGGGTGTTTCAAAGACCTCCTCCCGCGAACCGAATTCCACGATCTGCCCGGCAAACATCACTGCAATGTCATGACAGACATCGGCCACCACGGCGATGTCGTGGGAAATGAAGAGGACACTGATGTTCATCTGGTCCTGAATGATCTTTATCTCCTGCAGAATCTGATCCTGAACAATGACGTCCAGAGCCGTGGTGGGTTCGTCCGCGATAACCAGCCTGGGGTCGCAGGCCAGGGCCATGGCAATAATCGCCCGCTGTTTCATGCCACCGCTGAATTGATGGGGAAAATCCTGCATGCGGTCTCTGGGTATCTCCACGAGATCGAAAAGCATCTCGACCCGCCGCTGCAACTCCCCCTGGGGCGTTTCCGGATGATGCGCCACAATGGCTTCCCGGATCTGTTCCTGTACACGATGGACGGGATTCAGCGCATTCATGGCGGCCTGGAATATCATGGCGATATCATTCCAGCGCACCGCGCGCATGGCCTCATCCGACAGTTGCACAAGGTCCCGGCCATCAAAGAGAATCCGTCCCTGGGCTATTTTTCCATTTTCCGGTAAAAGACCCATCAACGCCATGCCGACAGTGGTTTTTCCGCAACCGGACTCGCCAACGAACCCCAGTGAACGCCCCTCTTCCAGATGAAATGAAATATTATCCACCGCTTTCAACACACCGTTTTTCGTCTGGTAGCCAACACACAAATTTTCAACCGATAACAATGTCATATTAATCCGAATGCTCCTCTTTCCTCAATCTCGGGTCGAGGACCTCATCCATGGCTCGCCCCAGCATGTAAAAAGAAAGGGTGAGCAGGGATATGCAGATCCCGGGCGGCAACAGCCAGTATGGTGCTTGAAACATATGTCCTGTCTTCCAGACCCACTGCAGCATCATCCCCCAACTTACCTGGCTGGGATCTCCGAACCCCAGGAACGCCAGGGCCGCCTCCACCAAAATGGCGGATGTCACCCTAAACGTCATGTAGAGAAATGACAGGGGCAGGACATTGGGCATAATGTGATGAAATATGATCCGCAGATGTGAAGCCCCGGCCACCTTGGCTGCTTCGATAAAGGGCCGTTGTTTCAGCGTCAATGTCTGAGCACGGATGATCCTGGACACCCCCGGCCATCTCAACAGCGCTATCAGCAGAACGATCAGCCAGATATTGAGCTGTCCGAAAAGGGCTGATAGAAGAAGCAGAATCAACAGAGACGGCATGACCATAATCATATCGGCCAGACGCATGAGCAGGGTATCCACCACGCTGCCCATGTAACCTGCAACCATGCCGACAATCGTACCCAGTACGATACTGATGAAAGCCGCTGACAGGCCCACCATGAAAGCGATCTTGGCGCCTTCCAGAAGCTGGGTGAAGATGTCCCGCCCGATGAAATCGGTTCCCAGCCAGTGACGCCAACTAGGTCCAGTGGCATGGGATATCTCCGGGTCCACACCGGTCATGGGATCATACGCAGGACCAAGGAGCGGGGTGAAAAAACTGGCCAGAGCCATGAGGGCAAAAATAATCATGAGGGTCAGCCCTATCCTGCCCAGCATATTTTTCCTGAAAACCCCCCATCCCTTGGCAAACCGGTTAAACAGATGAATTCTCTCAGATGGTGTGTTCATTTAATCTCCACTGACTCTAAAAAATACACGGTATTTATCAGTAGCGAATGCGCGGATCCAGATACGCGTAAAGCACGTCCACAATCAGGTTGGCCGTTAAAACAACGGCGGCAATCAACAAAAAGCAGGCCTGGGCCAGGGGGTAGTCATTGTTGCTTACGGCAAACACCAGTTCTTTGCCGATGCCCGGCCATGTAAACACCGTTTCGGTCAAGGCCCCGCCGTTGATGGAAAATGCCAGGCTCAATCCGATACTGGTGATTACCGGCAAGGCCGCATTCCTGGCGGCGTGATGGTTCCGCACCGCCTTCTCCGTCAGTCCTTTTGCCCGGGCCGTAACGATATAGTCCTCTTTGAGCGTTCCCAGCATGCTGCTGCGCATCAGCAACAGGTAAGATCCCATCTGGACAACAAACAGGGTCATCAGGGGCAGCAGCATATGATGTATCACGTCCAGGGCCTTGACCAGGAAGTTGGTGTTTTCATGCACCCACACTTCTGGAGAAATAATGCCGTTCAAAGGAAACCACCCCACTTTGTACCCCAGGATCCACACCAGCATCAGGCCAAACCAGGGCACAAAAAGCGTATGGCAGACCAAGGCACTGATGGTCATCCAGGTGTCGCTTTTCCGGCCCTTCCTCCAGGCGGCAATTTTGCCGAAAAACACACCGGCCAGGGCTGCCAGGATCGTGGAGGTCGTGAACAACAGGATGGTGTTGGGCAGACGTTTCCAGATAATATTCTGAACAGGCTCGCCGTAGTGAAACGACACACCGAAATTGCCGCTGAAAAAATTTTTCAGATAATACAGATATTGAGTCCATATGGGCTGATCCAACCCCAACTGGGACATGACGTGCTCCACTTCTTCGGGTGTCCACATGGGATCGACCATCCGTGAAACCGGATCACCGGGCGCTATGCGGAACAGCACAAACAGAATCGTCATAATCAAGAAAAAGATGATGGCGATCTCCACCAGTCGCCTGAGAATGAATTTATTTATTTCCATATTTTTTTACCCTTGTCAGTCTGTTGGAAATAATTAATTTTACGTTGCCAATCCAATCAACCGTATCGCGACAATCATCCTTCGACAGGCTTGACAGCACAAAAAGACCAGATGTTCCCGATGCCTCCGACCTGCTCCACCCACCCGGTAAAACGGTCAATACGGGCAGCTTCCAGCACGTTGGGGTTGTAGAGGGGTATGTAGGGAACATCTCCCAGAAGGATTCGCTGCATTTCCCACAGAATTTCCCGGCGCTTGTCCTGATCCATTTCGCCGCGCTGCTTGTTTCTGAGTTTGTCAAAGGCCTTGTTCCTGTAGCCGCTCATGTTCCAACCGCGTTCCTTATCCTGTTTGGAATAGAAGAAGGTACCCACGTAATCCGGATCCAGGTTGAGTTTCCCATACCCCAGGATAAAGGCATCAAAATCCCGTTTGCCTTTTACCTGTTGCAAAAGCGCGCTGAAGGCCATGGGGCGCGCAAAGGCCGGCATCCCCATGTCGCGCAGCCACTCCTGAATCATCAGACCTGCAAATGCCCGGCGGGGGTCGTAATCAGCCGGGGGCGTCAGAATAGTGAAGCGCTGCATGGGTTTTCCATCGGGTAGCTGCAGTTCCCTGCCCTTTTTCACCTTGCCGTCGGCACCCACCGGCGGTTCCGTCCAGGAATAACCGGCCTCTTTCAGCATATCGTAGGCTATTTTAAGGCGCTGTTCATGGCTCAACCCGTCGCCATAATGGGGTACCTGGGGGTTGTGCCAAAATGCATTTCCCGGGGGGACCACCGAGTGCAAGACCGTTCCATACCCCTGCAGGATACGCGATATGATAAATTCCTTGTCGATGATGGTGGCAATGGCCTGCCTTAAAACCACGTCGTCAAACGGCGGTTTCCTGAGATTGAAGCCCATGTAGTACAGAGCGCTTTTCTGATTGTGAAAAACCTGGATACCTGCCTCTTTTCCGAGGTCCTCGAGATAACCCGGTTGCAGGCCCCACCAGAACATGTCGATATTTCCCTTTTTCAGGGCCAGGATGGCCACATCCGACGTACCGTAGAACTTAAACAGGATCCCCTCGATATAAGGGCCCAGCAAATGGCCGGCGATGTGTTGCCCTGAACCAAAAAAATGCGGATTCTTCTCCATGTGGAGATAGGAGCCGCTCTTGTAGGCCTTGACCACATAAGGGCCTGTGCCCAAAGGGTTACTGACCTCATAGTTTTGAAGTGACCGCAGAGGTTTTTCTTTCTTTTGAGCCGCCAGGGCAACCGCCTCCCACTCATTGCGTGATACCATGGGTGCGGTCAAGGCCCTGGACAAGAATACAGCCGTGGGTTTTTTTAAATAAAAAATCACCGTGTGGGCGTCCGGTGTTTCAATCTCCTTGATGGCCTTCCACTTGCTCGAATACCTGGGTACCTTGAACTCTTTAATGATTTTTCCCGTAAACACCACGTCATCGGCGGTAAAATCCGACCCATCCGCCCATTTGGCATGCCTCAGTTTGACGGTATAGGAAATTTTTTCCTCGTCATAGATCGGATCCTCGGCAGCCAGCCAGGGAATCAGCTTCAGTGTTTGAGGATGGCGGATGTAGAGGGGTTGATAAATCTGGGTCAGGATTTTCCGCGAGTTAGCGTCGCTGGCCAGCCAGACGTTGAGGGTTCTCGGCTCTTCGGGAAGACCGATGCGCAGAAGGCTTTTCGGGGTTTCAACCTGGCATGCAACAAGAGCGCTAAAAAGCAGGGCGCACACCAACAATGCCGCCCATCTGACGCCTGCATGCATTTTAACCTGAAAACGTGTTTTTATTTTCATTCTTCCACTCTGTCACTTTCAGTTCAATAAAATCGATCACGTTCGATTCCAGTTTTACGTCACCAAGGCGGTTGATCCTGGGAATACCGCCGGGACTGACGCAATTGATCTCCATTAGCTTGTCACCAATCACATCGATACCCACAAAATAGAGGCCGTCTTCTATGAGCCTGCCCTTGATCGCCAGGCACAGGTTCTTTTCAACTTCGGTTACCGTGTGCCTATGCACGGTCGCGCCGGCGTGCACATTGGTTCTGAAATCCCCCTCTTTGGGTGTGCGTCGGTAAGCCCCCATTATTTCCCCATTCAGCAACAGTATCCTGACATCACCCTTTGTCTTGATACTGTTGACATACTCCTGCACCATGATCTGCTCGCGTTCAGGGTAGCGCTTGCTATCCTTTACATAATAATTGATCAAAGAATTCAGGTTTTCCTGATCCCGGTTGCTCACCTTGATGACCCCTTCTCCCCCGAAGCGCTGCAGGGGTTTGACCACCATTGCACCACCGAAATCATCGATAATCTTCTTCAAACGGATCGGGTCGCGGGAAACGTGGGTCTCGGGGATAATATCCGGAAAGTTGAGGATGTACAGTTTACTGTTGCCCAGGATCTGCCCACTGGTACTGTTAATCATGAACACCTGGTCATTGACCGGCGCCAGGAGTTCCATGACCTGGTAATTCAAGGGAGGGTTCTTTCTCAAAAACAGGGCATCCAAGTCTGTCAGGGTTTCAAAAATGAGATCATCTTTTTTGAGGCACTGGATCAGACACTTCCAGTATTCGGCCAGGCCCAGGTCGCGAGGAACGGTTATGTTCCACATCCGGGCAACGACCCTGTTGTTACGAATGTAGACGTCATGGGGTTCGAGAAAATACACCGTATGACCACGCTGATTGCATTCGTACATCAGGTGGCTGGTGGTTTCCCAACTCGGATCGATCGATTCCAGACCATCCATTAAAAAGGCAATATCCATTTAACCCTCACCGAGCATAAAAATATAACCTGAACCATACCCCGCTCCAGGATAAATTACAATTTGCAAATAGGCCGCGTTTTTCATTTAGGATCCTTGTTTTATCTTTTCATGCAGGGTGCGAATGCGGCTGCTCAGTATCTTGCAGATGGTGAGCGCTATCTGCGGGTACTCCCGCACGATTTCGTTGAATTCCTGTTTGTGCAAAACCA
>Ga0164313_10002001_pt1 | contig 18287 bp, 18 predicted proteins | sample GuaBasSedimGuay4_FD_113735 | JGI IMG/M metagenome (GOLD analysis project Ga0164313, IMG submission 113735) | Subseafloor sediment microbial communities from Guaymas Basin, Gulf of California, Mexico - Guay4, Core 4569-4, 0-3 cm | ecosystem: Environmental > Aquatic > Marine > Hydrothermal vents...
GAGTTGTTTGAATATCGGAATGCCCCATTATTTCCTTTAGTTTGAAAGGGTTAAGATTTGCTTCAATAGCAAGTTTCCCGAAAGTGTGGCGAAGCATATGCGGAGCAAAATGAAATCCTATGACTTTTCTGAGTTTTTTGATAATCCTATACAAGTTGTTTTCGGTCAGAGAACTATCAGAACGAATGCTAGAAAAGAAAAAAGTTGTTGGTTTTTTTCGTTTGAAATCGTGATATGATTTGAGATAAGGCATTAAGTATGGGTGGATTGGAACAATCCTGTCTTTTAGCCCTTTTCCCTGATAGATAATGATTTCAGATTCAGCGAGATTTACCGAAGTGGTTTTTAATTTTAATAATTCACTCAGACGAATTCCTGTATATAAAAAAGTACGAATGATAGCTTTGTTTCTTTTTTCTTCCAACAGATTAAACCACTTATAACAGTCTAAATGCATTAGCAAACTATCTATTTGTTGTTTGTTGAGACATCTAGGTAGTCGCTTTGGAATTTTAGGCTTTTCAATTTTTTCAATAGGATTTATTTTAATAAAATCCTCTCGCATACAGTAATCAAAAAATGTTTTGAGGTACTGCCTTTTATTTCTAAAAGTCTTATTCGTCCACATTCGCTCTTGTTTTCGTTCATAGAGAAATTCACGAATTTTTGTTGTTGTAATTGATTTTAGCGTTGGATTGGAAAGTTCTTCTGAAAGAGCATTTACAATAGAGATTATTTCGCGAATGGTTTTGGGCATCATTCCTTTTTCAAAAAGGGAAAATCGTTTAAAAAGTGGAACAACAAGAAGTATTCTCATATATGTTGGGTGAAAAAATAGGAAAAATGTTATAGCACAATTCTTCGTCAACACGAAGCGGGTCATCACGCAAGCTAAAATTGCCCGAGATAACAAGAAAGTATGATAGAAAATTTGTTGCTCAAAAGCCTGTTGTTTTTGATAGGTCTTTTTTGGGTGCTTATTTCTTATCCCCTTACTTATGAGAGTAGAATATTTTCTCCAAATTCGTGTACCTATTTATTCAAAAGCTAGAGATTATTGTCTTGGCAAAGGTGTAAAGCTTTATGCCGATGAAGTCTGTGATGCGATGATTTTGTTTCTTGCTAGTGAATTTGAGAAGAACCCTAGTTGTCTATTAGGGGATATCCGTGGTCTTTTACTCAGAAAAAAAGAGATTGACCAAAAGCGACAGGGAGAAATAACCTACCGTGAACATTTGCAGGAACTTGTGAGAAAAGGTGTGTGCACATTGCCAAAAGAATCCGAATAAGTCTGCCAAATTTTTGTTGAACAGAAGAAAATACAAGGATTTGCCAAAAGTTCCTCCTTGTTTTTTCTTCTAGTGTTCAACTGAGTTTAGGGCATCATAATTCTTAAACCCTTTTATTATGAACACACAAACACATCGTTCTCGGTAAATGGGCAAACGCGCTCATTTGGAATTCTATCCAACACCTCCCGAAGCTACTCGGGCATTACTTTCGGTAGAATCTTTTGACAGTTCTATTTATTTTGGAGTCTACCTGTGAAGATAGTGCAATCTCAAAAGTGTTTATAATAGTTGGTTATTTAAAGGATTTATCTCGCTTAAATAATAATGTATGTTTTTGAAAAGTTAAAAAACTGTATTACCGTTGTAAAACTTCTTTAAACTGATAAAAGAAACGTTCAATAAGTCTTAAATCTTCAGTGATGATATCTGCAACACCTCTCATTTCTTGTTTAAACTCAACCTCTTTATTGTAGGAGGTAACGAGTTTTTTTGGTAAAGAAACTTCAATGAGATAAAATCCTTCATTATCTGGAATTAGAGAGATACTCTTTACTTTACCAGATAAAGTGCCAAACTCTGTGTCTGGATAACTTTCCAGTTTTATATTCACTTTTTGTTCTTCTTTAATTTTACCAGAATTCTGTGCAGGTGTTTTTAATCTTGCAATAAAAGAGGAATTTGTTGAAGAGATGATTGTAAAGACTAAATCCCCCTGTTTTACATTTTGGTTTTTAGTCCAATAATTTAAGAAAGAGACCCTACCGTCAATATTTGATTGTAGTACATAACGAAACTCCCAGTCTCTAATGCTTTTCTTAAGTTGATTATAAGATTGTATTACATTTTTTAGTAATACCATTTCTTCTTTTGTTTTATTTATTTCTGTCCCTTTAGAGGTTTTTTTAGCATTACTAATGGCTTCTCTTATCTGTGAAACAGAAACACTCATGTTTTTATAATTTCGCTCTGCCTGTAGATATTCTAGCTGTTTGTTTTCATAATCCATTGCAGAAATAACACCTTTCTCAAAAAGAGTTTTATTTCTTTCTAAATCTTTTTTCTTAAAATTTAGTTCAGACTGAAAAAGCTGCTTTTGAGATTGTAAATTTATTAATCGGTTGTTTAATTCAACTATAGAATACTTATTGGCAATTGCTTCATTTGAAAAAGGGTTTAGTTGTTTATTGAGTAAATATTGAATATAACTATTTTCAAAAAGCGCATAATCTGAATCTATATCTCCAAGAAATAATACAGGGAGACTATCTATTGGAAAGCTAAAGGATTTATTATTTATTTTAATAGTGTCTATTACAGATTTCAATAACAATACATCTTGATAATTTGAGGTATTTTCAATAATTGCTAAAGGTTGTGATGGTTTTACTAATTGATTATCTTTTACTAAAACAGTGTCTAGCATTCCAGTGCTATTAGCATATTCTTTTTGTGGTGGTATTTGTGTGGTTATAATTGCTTGTGAAGTAATAATATCTGGATATTTTACAAACCAAGTAATTGCCAAAACCATCAAAATTAAAGCCAAAAACAAAACACTACCTCTACGTATCATCCAGTTGGGTACTTTGGATAGTATTTCTTGTACTTCTTCGCTTCGAAGTTCTATTTGTTCTATATGATTATTTTTTATATCTGACATGTTGAATATCGAATGATGAATTACAAACACTGAATATCGAAGTTTTTGTTTTTAGGTTATCTTCAAAATTTATTTTCATTTCTTGTTTTTTTTACTTCGAAATTAGATATTAATCGGTTCGGTGTTCTACATTCATTAGTTCCCAAGTTCCAATTGATTCTTCACTAAATGATAATAACTTCCTTTTTGCTTCACCAACTCCTTATGTGTTCCTTTTTCGATAATTTTCCCATCATCCAATACCACTATCTGATGTGCATTTTTCACTGTACTAAGTCGATGTGCAATAACAACAACTGTTTTATCTTTAAAAAACACATCTAGTTTTTCCATAATGGTTTTTTCATTATTGGCATCTAGTGCCGATGTTGCTTCATCAAAAAACAGAAAATTAGGGTTTTTATAAACTGCTCTTGCAATAAGTAATCGTTGTTTTTGTCCTGTACTTAATCCAACTCCTTCCATTCCAATTTTGGTATTGTAGGATAATGGCAGACTTTCTATAAATTCTTTAATATTTGCCACATCAACTGCGTGAGTTAATTTTTTCTTATCTACATAATCCACACCTACTGCAACATTATTAGCGATGGTATCACTAAAAATATAACCCTCTTGCATTACTACACCACACTCATAGCGCCATGATTTTTGAGATACATTTTTTAAATCGTGATTTCCTACTTTAATTTTCCCTTTGTTGGGGTCATAAAACTTTAAAAGAAGCTTCATTAAGGTCGTTTTTCCACTTCCACTTGCACCTACAATAGCCGTAATTTTATTAGCAGGAATGTGTAAATTTAAATCTTTTAAAACTAATTGATCGGAGCCTATATACCTAAATGAAACATTAGACAGCGTAAGATCTAAATTCTTAGGAATTTCAGTTATTTTTTCTTCATCAATTTTCTCTTCATCTTCCTTATTATGAATTTCAGAAAGGCGTTCTAAAGATATTTTGGCGTCTTGTACTTCACGAATAAAATTTATAAGCTGACTTATAGGAGAATTAAGTTGCCCTACTATATAAGTAATGGCAAGCATCATTCCCAGAGTAATTTCGCCTTCTATAACTAGTTTTGCAGAAAGTACTGTGATAAGGATATTTTTAAGCTCATTTATAAAACCAGAACCTACACTTTGATATTGTTCTAAAGCCAACCCTTCTATAGAAATTTTAAACAATCTTGCCTGTAAAAATTCCCAACCCCAACGCTTTTGTTTTTCTGCGTTATGGAGTTTAATTTCTTGCATCCCATTAATAAGCTCAATTACCTTGCTTTGTTCCTGGCTAACTTGTGAGAAACGTTTATAATCCAAATTTCTACGTTTTTTTAAGAAAATAATAATCCATAAAAAATATAGAAAACTGCCTCCTAAAAAAATACCGAAAATTGCCAAACTATAATATGCCAATACAACTCCAAAAATCACAAGATTGAACATCGAGAATAACACATTCAAAGATGATGTGGTTAAAATACGTTCTATCCTTCTATGGTCATTGATACGTTGCAGTATATCACCTGTCATTCTTGTATCAAAAAAAGCAATAGGCAGATTCATTAACTTTATGAAAAAATCTGAAATTAGGGAGATATTAATTCGTGTACTTAGATGTAATAATATCCATCCTCGTATTATCTCAATGGATGTTCTGCCTACAAACAAAAAAAGTTGTGCAATAAGGATAAGGTAGATAAAATGAATGTCTTGGTTTTTTATACCTACATCAACAATACTCTGTGTTAAAAAAGGAAAAATAAGTTGCAATAAACTACCCGCTAATAAGCCTATAATTAACTGAACCAGAAACTTTTTATACCTAAAAAGATATTTTGATAAAAACGAGAAGCCAAGATTTTTTTCTTTGTCATCAAATTCACTGTCATAAAACTTGGGTGTGGGTTCTAAAAGCAAAGCAATACCTTCTTCTGTGTTTTTTGAGGCATTATTGCCTATCCAATGCTTTAGAAATTCTTCTTTTTTATATTTTAATAACCCGTGTGCTGGGTCAGAAATGTGAAATATTTCTTTTTTTATTTTATATAAAACAACGTAGTGATTTTTGTTCCAATGGAGAATACACGGTAATGGAACTTCTAATATTTTTTCTAATGATATTTTTACTCCTAAAGATTTAAAACCTATTTTTTCTGCCGCATTACTTAAATTTAGTAAATTACTACCGGTTCGAACAGTTTCAGAAAGCTCTCTTAATTCTTGTAATGGGAGTCTCTTTTTATAGTGTTTAGCTATTATTTTTATACAGGTAGGACCACAGTCTTTACTGTCGGGTTGCTTGTAGTGGGGGAAAGTCATTTAAATACTTGGATATTTATATCTTAATTTATTCCAATAGTAAAAAAATAAACTTTCTGTTACCATTTTTATTAATGCTTTTCATATGTGACTTCATTGAAATTAGACCATGACTAAATCTTAAAGAATCTAACAATAGGTAATTATCAATCGGGTAATTTGTATAAGTTTTGTCATCGTTGTATTCAAATTGAGTGCCAAAAAGTTGTTTTTTGTCATTATTAATAAGAAACCTATCTTTCATATACGCATAATTTTTCCTTATCAATTCATTATCTTTAGCATACTTATCAATTTGAGAAAAATATTTTTTTTGAAATGAAATATCTGAATGTTGAAAAAAATAAAAGGCAAATGATGAAACTTGCTCATCAAAATCACTAATTTTTGGCCAGGCATTTAGTATTCCTAAAATACTATCTAATTTAATACTGTTTATTGAATCCGTTTTCAATATTTGTCTTAATGCAAGCTTATACTCCTTTGAATCCCTTGAGTATTTAGGTTTTACATTTTCAATATAGTTTTCTCTTACTTTTTGATCTTCCACGTACATCTTATATAATTCTTGGGCTATCTGCGGATATTTCATTTTTTCAAAATGTCTCTTTCTAACAGTATCAGCTTTAATAATTAATTCTTTTAAAATAATTGTATCAATTTTATTTTCAAAATAGTCTTCAATTTGAAAACTATTATAAAAACCGCTTGTTATTGATTTATTTAAAAAATAAATTATAGAATCATTTTCAGAGTAAACCCTACTTAATGCTAAGTATGATTTATGCTTAAATTTTGGCAACTTTATGCTAAGCTCTTTTAGTTTGTTCTTATAATTGATTTTATTAGAATCATTATAGTATTGATCTAAAATAATTGCCTTTTCTGAATAAAAATCATTAATACTTTTATCACTATTACAGCTAACCCCAACTAGAAGTATAAGGATTATAATTACACTTTTCTTCATAATATATTTTTTTATCACCTATAATTGGAATTCTACAATCTGTACATATATATCTATTCACAATTTTTACAAATATTAATATTGTCTTTTTAATTTTCCAAATGACACTTTTATTCCTAAACTTCGAAATCCTAATTTTTCAGCTTTGGTATTTAAATTCAGTAGGTTACTCTCACTTCTAATAGTCTTAGAAAGCTCTCTTATTTGATGTAATGGGAGTGTTCTTTTATAATGCTTGACAATAATACTTTGGTTAGTGGGATCGCAGGTTTTATTTTCTAGTTGGTTAAAGGTTACGAATTTATTTGCTATCAATGCTTTCGAGAGCTATAATTATCTTTGACCCATCTATATTTAAGTAATCTAATTTAATGAAACCAAAATCTTCATTGAAATAAGCTGTTAATTTAGTATTCCCTAATTTACTCATTGCAGTTCCTTTTACAATGAAGCAATCAAGAACTCCGAACGTGGTGTTTTCTTTTTTGTAATCTATAATTTCATAATACATTTCATTTAATATAGTGCCATTCCATTCTTTCCAACGATAATCTCCCCATTTATCACCTACATTTAATTTCCACGTCCAACTATTTCCAATTTCGTAAGGTGATTTGATAAATGGAAAAGGGTTTAGTTCTAAAATTCTAAACATAGATTCTCTCGGAGGATGTACCCAAATATTATGTTTGTTTTCAATTAATCCAGTAACATTATTACTCTCAATCGGTGGATAAGAAAACATAATAACAGTTTGATTGTAATCTGGGTTATATTTGATCATAGGTTTTAGACCAGATCGAATTCCCATTTTGTATTTTAAAACTGTATTTGATGAGATACTGTCTGTTGAAGTAAAATCCCATTGATCACCATTTTTCTCAAATTTATAGTTTTTGCCGTTTTTTGAATAATTATAATTAAATATAAATGTACTATTTGGTCTATAAATTCTATTGTCATGATTGTATCGATTTATATCTTTGACTATTGAATCAAATTTTTCAATGATTATTCCATTTTCCAAAATAAATTCTTTTTCATTATTGCAAGAATAGAGTATGTAAAACATACAAAATGTTAAAAGCAATCTTTGTAAACTCATAATTTTAATTTTTTTTATTCTTTGTAGGGATTATATGAACAATCTTCTTCAATATAGAAAAGATGGTTGGATTTTTTAATAGGTACTCTTCCGTCATTGCAAGCATATCTAAATTCACAATCTTGGCATGTTTCAATTTGATCTTTAGTAATTTTCCAGTATTCCTTGAAAGATTCTGTATTAACTAAGCTTAATAAATTGGATTCAAATATATTACCCCTTATTTTGTGTGTGTATGGTGATTGATAAATATCCCCATTTATATCTATAAAAACTTTCTTGTTGTAATAAATATTATTTTTTTGAGATTCGGAAAAAGTTTGAATATTTGGTGTAAAACATGATAATCTTATTTCATTATTATTAAATCTTGGAAAATCGTTGTTTTCATAATAAATAATTTTTACTTGATAATCTTTTAAAACCTTTTCAGAAAGTTCAGGTGAAACTATATCTTTTTCACCAAAATACATAATGAAATTTAAAATCGGCGTTCTGATTATTTTTTTTTCCATTAATAATGGAAGTATGCTTGAATCAACAATTAAACTTAGGCTTGTAAAAAAATGAATTTCAGTAAAAATAGATATGAGCTCTAAAAAAGAATCAATATCAAATGTAGAATTAGTTCTTAATTGAATATTTTTACAATTTACAGATTTTAAGTTATTAATTATTTTAAAAGTAGTTTTTTTCCAATTCTTGGAGTTTTCAAAAGCAATTATAGCTGTGTTTAATGTGAAAGGATCTTCAAAAGAAAAGTTAATGTCTGGGAAATCACAAAAATCACTAGCTGATTCTAATAAAAGTATCAAATCTCTCTCAATAAGGAAAGAAAAATATTCATCGATAATTTCCCAATTTGATTTTTCAAAAGATTTGTATATATCTGAAATTTTTTGACCTTCATTTTGGACAATGACTTGGTACATGTCTTTTGGGATGTGATACATTTTTTCTCTTTGTAAATCATAAATTGCCGCTTTGTTATACCCTTCCACAATTTTACAATTACTGTATAACTTAAAATATAAATTTTTTAAGGCGTTCATTAGTAAGTAAATTTATAACTTGGGATTATTCTCATACTTTTTGAATTATAATGAGAATTCTCTTCATATTTAATTAGAACACTATCTTCTTTATTAATTTCAGTTAAATAAAGACTAGTAATTGGAACTCTACATCTTAGGTTCAACTCTACTAAGTAATTAGTTACAAATTTGTTTTTTGACATTCTTTTTAGATTTTTTTATTAGAAATTCTGCAATAATTTTTTCTAGATTATAATTACAGGGTAATGAGGTCATACTAAATTGGCCAACTTGATTTATTTCAAGAAAGTAATAATCATTATCAGTCGACTTGATAATGTCAATTGAACAAGTAACAATACCCTCATTCTTTAGCAGATTTTGAAGTTTAGAAATCAATGTGCTTGGGAGTTCATATGGAATATATCTATTAGGCTTTTGATGATTATATCTACGAAAATCAACCTCGGTCTTTTTATCGCCTTGTGAGAATATAGCCATACTGTAAAATTCCCCATCAAGGTAGAAGGATCTTATCTCATATTTTTTTTGAATATTTTTTTGGAATAGAGTAGGAAAAAATCGCTCTGGTAAATCATTTAAATCATTAAGTCCGATTTTACTTGTGTAGGGTATAAATGATTTGTCTTTTATTTTTATTTTTGAGGCCTCAAATAGACTTTTGGTAATCAAAGAACCTTCATTTTTCAACACTTCTGTAAGACTTTTTAAATTATTAAAAACGAAACTTTGTGGTATCTTAATATTAAATTTTTGTGCGAGTTTTAAATAATAAAATTTATCTTCATTCCTATGTCTAGGAGGATCACTTAGCCAATAACTATCTTTAAATAGAGAGAAAAAGGAATACGATACGCTTTTATACTCAGAACGAATGTAATTAAGAAACGTTTCATCCAGATATTTAAAATTTGGTTCATTAGAGAATGTTTCTTTTGAGGAGTAGTTGCCCCACCTTCTATACCAAACGACGCTAATATTTTTAGGATCGAAAGGTAAATTTGTGTAACATTTTGATGATAAATTTGTTATATCTAATGAAATGTCATTGTCAAAATTTAATTGACTGCCATTAAAACGATAATAACTTATTTTGTAGTAATCTAACCAATCGATCACCTTATTTGTTGTTACATCAAGTTCTTGAGATAATATTAAAATCATAAAAAAAATTAAAAAATCCCTGAACAAATATATTGTTCAGGGTTAATATTTGAATTAAATAATGTTTTTTCAAAAAAAAAATCTACTGTTGGTTTTCTGGGTCATCTTCCCAATCCTCACAACCGCCTACAGTCCCATCTTCCTCTAAGGGACAACATGTTCCTAGACAAGTGCCTGCACCTCCACCAAAAATAACAGATGGGTTATTAATTTGATATTTATCTAAATTGGACATACTTAATTTATTAAGTTTTTTCATTTCATTTTATATTTAAATTAAACATTCTTTATTGGTCATTACAGTGTTCTGTGTCTCTTTCGACATCCTCAGATTCATTATTACAATTAGTAACTAACATTGTAACATAATCAGTACCTCCTAGGATTTCATTAAGTGATCCCATTTCAAAGGAATCAAATTCTTTTAAACTCTGAATTTTTCTCATAAAATAATTATTAAAATTTTCACCTACTCTATTTAAAGGCTTTTCGGATTCCGCCTATTTGTTGCGCAACAATCTGTTTGTAGTTTATTTTTGTTTTCTGATGTAAATATATGGTGGTAATAATGGGTTTTGCAAACAGTATACACCAACATTTATAAATATTGGTACAATATTTATAAATACAAGCTAGTTGCTTTTGTATTTAACTTTCTGATTTAGAATAAGATTGTCCTGAACAACTTAGTCTGTGCCATAAAACTTTAATTCCCACTTATTCAACATCACTTTTTTAAGCAATTAAGTTCAATTATATTTGTTTTATTAACTTATAGATGTTTATGAAGTATTTAAAGATTATTTTTTGTTTGTTGTTTTTTACGAATTGTGTAGCTGGGTTTGCACAACAAAATATTGTTCCAGATTCTATTTTAGCCAAAACTTTGCCTGATTTAGAGAAAGGCTATTATGCTAATTATAAAAATGATAGTATAGCTCTTTTTTATGCAAAAGTTTATTTAGCAAAAGCTAAAAAAACTAAAGATTCTCTTAAAATAGCTAAAGGTTATGATTTGCATGTATTGCTTTACGAGTTAGAAGATGCTCTATTGTATTGTGATAGTATTGTTTTATTTACAAAAAATAGTACAAGCACAAACTATCCTGCAAAAGCCTTTTTATTAAAAGGATATCTTTATATGATTAGCGGTGAGTCTCAGAAATCTTTAGATAATTATTTAATAGGAGAAGAATATGCTGTTAAAAATAAAAGTGTAATCCATCAATTTCAAGCTAAAAATGAAATTGCTAGCATTAAGAGCATGTGGGGTGAATATAACGAAGCCCTAGAATCCTATAAGGAATCTATCCAACTGTTCGAAACAAATCCTGAAATCCCTTTTAGAGAGGATCAATATTTATATACTATTTATAACCTCGCATTATGCTATCAAAGAAGCAAGAAATTTGACTCAGCCAAAATCACCCTTGAAAAAGGGAAACTGCATAGTATCAAAGCTAATGATTTGTATTATAAAAGAAAATTCAAATTTAGTTCAGCCATAAACAATTATTTCCTTAAAGACTATAATTTGGCATTAGATAGTTTAAAAAGTGTTAATCCTCATTTAAAAGGATTTAGCTTAGCGATTAATCATTATTATCAAGGGATGATTTATAAAAAGACTAATGAAGAATTTGCTAAAAATCATTTTTTAATAGTTGATTCTCTATATGCTATTTCACAAGATGAATTTCCAGAACTACGAATTGTTTATGAAAATTTAGTAGACTACTATGAAGGTAGAAATAACACAAAAACTCAGCTCCTATTTATTAAAAAACTATTAGATGTTGATAGTCTATTAGATGTCAATAGAGAATATATGTTTCAAGAAACTATAAAACGATATGATAAGCCTCTTCTAATACGTGAAAAAGATCGTTTAGTGAAAGAGCTTAAGATTCAAAATAGACAAAAACAAATAATAATTCTTCTTGCTGTTATTTCTTTATTAAGTATTGGTGCTATTTTGTATATACAATTCAGAAAAAAGATTTTATATAAACAAAAGTTAGAAAATCTATTATCTCAATCTTCTGCTTCTTTAAAAGAAGAAAATAATACTCCTAAAGAAAGTAATCTTAATATTAATCCAGAAATAGTTAATCATATTCTGCAAAAGTTAGAAAAATTTGAGAATCAACTCCTTTTTAAAGAAAAGGAAATTACAGCTTCCTCTTTTGCTAAATCTATAAATTCAAATACATCCTATTTATCAAAGACAATTAATCACTTTAAAGAAAAGAATTTCTCGCAGTATTTAAATGACCTTCGCATTAATTATTTAATACAAGAAGTAAAGCATAATCCTTTATTAAGGAAATATACTGTTAAAGCCTTGGGTGATGAAATAGGTTTTGGAAACACAGAGTCGTTCTCTAAAGCATTTAAAGAAAGAACAGGTGTACCTATTGGATATTTTATGAAGAATTTAGCAGAAATTGTAAATAAATCCCAAGATTTATAAATCTTGGGATAATTGTGTTTTTTCTACCCTTTTTTATTTATGTCAAATTATATATTTACGACATAACTTTAAAAATAATATTATGAAAACACAAAATTTAAATCTAGATGATTTTAACAATGCAAAAATTTCAAATCCTATTTATATAGCAGGAGTGGATGGTGATGAAGGTGGAATTGATAGAGAGACTAGTCCTCCACAAAATGGAAATCCTGCAAATTAATTTCTAAACTCCTCGCCTTTTTTAGACGAGGAGTTTTTATATCTTAGCTCGATAAATAATCACTATGAACAAACTTTTCTTTTTTGCTGTACTTTTACTTTTTATTAATTGTTCTGAAAAGCAAAAGGTAGTATCTCCTCCTTCCATTGCACCACAACCTGTTCTAGACTCTTTACATGGCATTACTTTTTCAGATCCTTATAGGTTTATGGAAAATCAAAACGATAGTTTGGTAAATAAATGGTATGAGGATCATAGTAACCGAACCATTTCCGTTTTTGATTCTATTAATGGAAGAAAAGAATTATTATCTAAAATGATGGGGTATTCAGATCGGGTATCAAATCAAATAAACAGTACAAAATTATCTGAAAAAGGTGAATATTTTTATCTAAAGCGTACTCCTGAAGAAAGCTTTTCAAAATTGTACTATCGTTCAAAATATTCTGGTAAAGAAGAATTACTATTTGACCCCAAACAGCATAATCCAAACGAAGAACACGAGTATAGCATTAATTATTATATGCCAAGCTGGGATACTCAGTATGTAGTAATCTCACTAAGTTATTCAGGAAAAGAAATTAGTGATTTGGTTATTCTTGATATGAAAACTCGACAACCATTACCGCAAATACTTAACAATGCCTGGCCTTCTTCTTATTTGGGAGTGAATTGGTTGCCAGATAATTCTGGTTTTATTTTTTTACATTTTCCACAAGCCGATCCTAAGGCAAATGATTTTAAAGCAAATACGCATTCTGTTTTATATAAAATCGGAGATTCTCCTACTCAATTAAAAAAAATATTCGGGTCAGAATCTAATCCAGAACTCAATATTCCTGTACAAGGAACTTATCCTATTGTTAAAATAAAACAACAAGATGACCCTTATCTAATAGGGTATTTAGCGGGAGTTGATAATTATTGGGATGCATACTATATTCCTATTGATGAAATAAGTAATACTACTATTAATTGGAGGCCTTTATATACTAAAAAGGATAAAATCGTTACAAGTTTAGGAGTATTTGATGAAAATACATTTATTTATAAAACAGCAATAAACAGTTCTAATTTCGAGATACAATCTTTAGAAGTTATTTTAGATGAAAAACCTATATTTAATAAAGCTAAGATATTATTATCTGACTTAAAAGATGAAGTCATTGGTTCTTTCAGATTAACCTCTAATGGCCTGTATGTTGGTACAACAAAAAATGGAGTAGAAGCAAAACTTTATCTTTATTCTAATGAAGAAAACACTCAAATAACTTTACCTCAAACATCAGGAAAATTATGGTTACAAACAATAAGCAATAAAAATCCTGATTTTTGGATTTATACTTCTGGATGGACAAGCGGCATAAAACGATATCAATATAGCGATGAATCAAAGAAGTTTGAAGCACAACCAATGTCAGCTAAGAAAGCTAGTTACCCTGAATTTGATGATTTTATAACTGAAGAGATTCTTGTAAAGTCTTATGATGGAGTAGAGATTCCTTTTTCAATTATTCGTCATAAAAATACTCCAAAAAACAATAAAAACCGTGTGTTTATGTATGGTTATGGTGCTTATGGGGACGCTACAAATCCTTTTTTCTCTCCAATATTTTTAACTTGGGTAGAACAGGGAGGAATTTTTTGTGCACCACATGTAAGAGGGGGAGGAGAAAAAGGAGATGCTTGGCATAAAGCAGGAATGATGAACACAAAAGAAAATTCTTGGAAAGATCTTATATCTTGTGCTGAATATCTAATTGATGAGGGTTATACTTCTTCAAATTTAATTTGTATAAATGCCGATAGTGCAGGAGGTATATTAGTTGGTCGTGCAATGACTGAACGTCCAGATTTATTTAAAGCAGTTGTATCTTCTGTTGGAAACTTTAATCCTTTACGTGGTGAAAGTCGCCTAGATGGTGGCGGGTCAAACTTTAAAGAATATGGGACTGTAAAGGATTCTACTCAATTTAGAGGTCTATTAAAGATGGATCCTTATATGAATATTCAAGAAAGTGCCACTTATCCAGCTGTCTATCTAACGGCAGGAGCTAATGACACAAGAGTTCCTGCGTGGATGCCTGGAAAGTTTATTGCTAGGTTACAAAATTCAACCATATCAGATAATCCTATTCTATTTTATGTAGATAATGATGGAGGTCATAGTACATCTGCTTCGAAGAAGGAAAAATATCATGATAAATATGCTAAAATGTTTAGTTTTTTCTTCTGGCAAACAGATCATCCAGATTATCTGCCTAATGAATCTAAATAATATTTTGGGAGATTGTTGCTAGTTTAGATAACTTCAAATTTTTCTTGTCCAAAATTGGGCTAACAGAAATATCCACCTATGGAGTTTACAAGCCTTGCTTTGAAGTCAAGGATTTGCTCCTTCGGATTCCTCCTTTGACTTCTCGGCTCTTCTGGCTTGTTTTCCTACGGTGTTCTTATTCCTTAACCCAATATATAATGAACACTCTTACACATTGTTCTCGACAATTCGGTAAACGAGCGCATCTGGAGTTTTACCCAACACCACCCGAAGCTACTCGGGCTTTACTCTCTGTAGAATCTTTTGACGGTGATATCTGGGAGCCAGCCTGTGGCAACGGACACATTTCCAAAGAACTCATCAAAGCAGGTTATGAGGTCGTTTCTACTGATTTAGCACATCGAGAATATGGCGAAGGAGGTATCAATTTTCTTAAAACCGCCAAACCACTAGCGAAACATATTATTACTAATCCGCCTTATGGGAAACACGGATTAGCAGATGCTTTTATTCGTAAGGCACTACTTCATACTCGTAAAACTGGAGGAACGGTTGCAATGCTCCTTAACTGGAGATCTTTATGCAATGCAGACAGACACAAAAAGTATATTAAAACACCACCATCAGCTATTTACGCCATAGATGAACTTACCTGTTGGCCATATGGAATTCCGACTAGTAAATTTCCACGAATTTCTAAACAACAATATTGTTGGCTTGTTTGGAAACCAAATCATACAGGTGCACCAAAACTCTGGTGGCTGTCTATGAAAGATTTTTGTAAAAATTAAACCCTTATCATATTTGCAATCAAAGCACCTTGCTTTTCGCAGGGTGCTTTGATTTTATAGTGAGTATTGATAAATTATTTTTTGCAAAAATTATATTCTACTCTAGAATCTATTTATGTTACATAATTAAGAATAAAAATGAATAGAAAATTATCGGGATTTACATTGATAGAACTATTAGTGACCATTACCATTATAGGGGTATTGTCTACAATGGCAGTTTCCACCTTTAAAGGGCATTTTAGTAAAGCAAAAGATTCTGTAGTAATAGATATGGTTTCTAGATTAGTAAAAAAAATAAAAATTAAAGCAATCTTACAAGGAGGGACAGCTAGTATTCTAACTCTTGACGGAGTTAATTATTCAAATATAAAAATTGTAGATATTCTAAATGATGAATTAGCAAAACTTCCAAAGGCAAATATATGTCACGGAGCTGGTCAAGGAAAATTTTTTGTCTCAGGAAAACTTCTTTCAAAAGATGAGTTTTTTGTAAAAGGTAGCCCAGTTGGAGTATCGGAATTTGACAGTTTAACAGAAACTCAAAAAGAAAATTGTGATTTAAGTAGTCTCTCTGATTATTTACTTGAAGAAAACATCGTCTTTAATGATGACGGGAATATGGAATTAAATTCTACTGTGAATGTTCAAGTAAATTGGCCGACAATGACTTTTAGTGTAAATGGAGAATATGCTTATTTAGCGTGGATACGGATTACAAACTCGTCTGGAGGAAGTATCCAAAATATTCAATGGAGAACAAATAATCACTCAAATCCTTGGATACTTAATAGTTGGGCAACTTATTTGTCTGGCTTATCAAGTGGAGATAGTTATACAGTAAAAGTAGATATGTTTGATTATATCCCTGACCCAGAAGGGTCGTCTACTTTAGCAAATGGAGAAATAGTAAGAGTGGAAGTCTTTGAAGCGTTTAATGGCAGTTTTGTAGTACCTTAAAATAAAAAAAGTAGCTAGTAATAATTCTCAGATCTATATAACGGTTATTTGGGACGATATAATGATATGATTTGCTCCAATCTCAAAAAGTTAGACTAAAATCTGCGAAGTTTTAGGAAGTCGAAAAAATAGGACAAGGATTTGCTTCGCCTTTGGCGAATTCCTCCTTGCCTATTTTCTCTATAACTTCCTAGTCTTCTGTGCATATTTAATTCTTAAATTTTTTCACCATGTGCAGCATCAAAACCATCATTAAACCATTTATCACAGATGATTTTACTATCAGAGATTTCAATTTCTCTAACATCGAACGCTATGAATTAACTTCTTGTCTTAAATCTGGGGAATTAACCGCACAGGACTATGATTTTTCCAAAAACAATGAAGCTTTTAAGTCGTTGGCTAACGATCATTTATCGTTTGAAGAGCTGTATGAAACACCGATGATGAATGCAGTATATTACTATCCATCATTTGTAACGTTCCAAGAAGAAGATAGATATAAAACTGCTTCTACAATAACTCTTTTCTATGATATAGAAGAAGATTCCTGGGCAGTTGGTATGACAGGTGGAGGTATGGACTTGGCACCTCACTTGCTTGAGACATTTATAAACCTTGGCAAAGGGATTCCTATTAATATTGCTCAATCAATTTCTAAAGATTATTCAGCATATATTAGTAAACCTAATCATCAAGCTAACTGCTTATTGTTAGCTCAAGCCTTCCAACAGAAATCATCTGATTTCAATAGATATTCAAAACGATTACTTGAATAATAACATCGTTTTTCTCTACATAAAGCAATCTTACATTTTTGTGAGGTTGTTTTAAATAAAGATTTTATTTCTCTAATATATGCAGAAACTCCAGAGTTTCTTTGGGAGCTTTAAAATTGGACGACTTGTAGCGTTTGTAAGATGTGGAAACAACAGAATATTTTCCAAATTCACTCATTATTTTTTGAATTTCTTCGGGAGTCATTAACCCCTCATTATTGTAGCTGAGGAAAATATATTTAAACTGAGCATTTTTTATTAATTCCCGAAAAACACAAACCACTTCTGATTTTCTGCAAAATTTAGATTTATAATAGTTTCGTTGCCCTGTTTTTCCGTATGGAATAAAGGGGTTGTATTCAGCAATAGTATTAAGCAGATGATAATTTGCTCCGTACTGCCTACCATTATAAGGCGGATCTAAATAAAGAATATCTCCGGAGATTTTTTTAATTAAAGCACAAGCATCTTCATTATAGACTTGCTGTTTGGAAATTTTATTATCTTTCCATAAATTCAATGAAGATTGAACATTCAAAACAAGTAGCTTTTGAGCCGTTGGCTTTAGTTTCTTTAAATAAGCACTATAAACCGAAGTTGTATTAGCAACTTTGTCGGCATTTTCTAATAGAGAAGCTAGTAAAAAATAGTGCTCATCTTCACTTAGTATCTTTTCGTTTTTCCATTCTCTGATTTTTAATCGCATCGCATCAATACGCTTTCCGTTTTCTTTACTAAAATACATTCGCTCAGCTTTTCCACCACAACTATATTCATTAAAAATAAAACCTTCAACTCCTTTTAGTTCATTGAGAATTTTAATATACAAATTCGCGGAATTTGAACTAAAAACATTCAAAATACTACGATTTAAGATATAGCTGTAATACTCAATGTCATTGGCTATTACTTTTTTAACTAAAGGTTTAAAAGCACTCCCAACAATACCTGTTCCTGCAAATAAATCACAGAAAGTTAGTTTTTTGAAGTCGGTTTTGACGGTTTGGAAAATAGTTTTTTGGATAAACGGGAGCAAGGTTTTTTTACTACCTAAATACTGCATAAAAAAGGGGTTAGCAACTAAAAAAAGTTATTTGAAATTTTCAAATGACTTGCCCCTTTAAAATTTGGGTTTTTCTTTATAGCATAGTTTTGAGTTTGAGAGAAATTGTTTTGTGAAAATAAAAAGTTATCGACAACTAATGTAATTCCTAA
>Ga0164313_10002002_pt1 | contig 18286 bp, 16 predicted proteins | sample GuaBasSedimGuay4_FD_113735 | JGI IMG/M metagenome (GOLD analysis project Ga0164313, IMG submission 113735) | Subseafloor sediment microbial communities from Guaymas Basin, Gulf of California, Mexico - Guay4, Core 4569-4, 0-3 cm | ecosystem: Environmental > Aquatic > Marine > Hydrothermal vents...
ACAGCATCATCTTTGGTTTGTCCAAGGATTTGATAGTTGCCGAAACCGTTGACCAGCGCCAGCAAAGTATGTCCGCCGGAGATAACCAGGGTCAGATGTCTTGTCGGCAGATTTTCATATATTAGAAAATTGGCGGCGATATGTCCCTCAAGATGATTGACGGCAACGAACGGTCTATTTTTCCCATAGGCTAACGCTTTTCCGAAATTCAATCCGACCAGCAAAGCGCCGACCAGACCGGGACCATAGGTGGCGGCATATAAATCGATATCGTCGGGATTAATTCCGGCCGTTTTCAGGGCTTCGTGATAGACTGAGATTATCGCTTTCATATGTTCACGGCTGGCCAGTTCCGGGACAACTCCGCCGTATTCGGAATGAATCATCTGTCCCAGAATAATATTGGATAAAATATCGCGGCCGTCCCTGATTACCGCCAGCGAGGTTTCGTCACACGATGATTCAATACCGAGGGTTAACATTTATTCCCTGATAAGTTTAACAGAATCGGCCGATTGACTTATAATTGAAAGGGAAGGGGGAACAGTAAGTTCAATCGGTGCGTACCCAAGACTGTCGAATTCCGTGTAATTTACTGTCGCTGAAAAGATATCCGGTTTAAGCGAATCGACTATAAATGGAATTCCGCCGATTCTGATTTCCAGTTTATCCGGTTGAATTAATAGTGCCGAGTCAGTCTGTGATGGTTTATTTATCATTTGAATGGAGATATTTGAAAACACCCTGGTTTTGACAGGAGAAACATTGACGATATAGCTAATCGTGTCCGGAAATATCTCGAGGCCGTAAATATCCGGATAGACAAGCGGAACCCTCATCGATAGATTATTTCTGATTCCCGCAACAGAGTCGGGAACTGTTTCTATGAATCTCACTGAATTAAGCAATTTTCTGGGTCCGGTAATAGTAACCTGATTCGGTACCAGCGAATCAGGTTTGCTGATGACAAACCCCTGGTCGGGGATAACCGTTACAGTCGAGCTGACCGGAACCTCTTTTTGAATTTTTCTATCGAATTCCAGGATAATATCGCGGGGCGAAATGATATTTATCAGTTCGATATTATCCGATTTTACCAGAGTTAAATTATCCTGATCGAAATTTATCTTGGCCCGACCCGGGCGACTTCGATCGATCATTAACCTCAGGCCGGCCTTTTTCCAATCGCTCCGAAGCAGTCTTTTCCCCGTGGCGGAAACAATAATCCTGAATTCATCCGGCGGCGGTGCGCTTAAGGACAATTCATCATTCAGCCCGATTTGTGTCAGTTCCAGGTTTGTTTCGTATTGGAAAGTCTTGTCGGTGGCCACATGAAACCATAGCAGAAAAGCCAACAAAAGAGCGGCCAGTTTGGCCCAGAGATTTTCAAATAGTTTCGGCATATTTTTCAGCTAACATTCCTCGCCTGAAATCAGGTCTTAACCGCTTTTATTTATCAGCAGAGACAACCGGTCGTAACGGCCGCTCAGGTTATGTTCAATAATCAAATCGGAATAATTATCATCATTCAGATCAACCGGGTGCGCTCGCGACGGATGATCCAGCGGAATCTCCAGGTCCGGATTTTTGGACAGATATTCGGTCTGGTGTCCCCAAAAAAACAAAAGCCGTTCATTGCCATCACAAAAAACAGCATCAAGGAACCGGTCGGAATTATAGTTGCCCAGCCAGTCAAAGGAGACTTCGCTTACCGGATTTATATCGGTGAAATTGAATCTGAACTCATACATTAATCTTTTATCCGGCTTACTATTTATATGGTCGGCCTTCATATTATAAATTAATAAATGCATGTCGGTCTTTTTTGTCAAAAGCATTTTTGTGGCCGCAAACGTTCCCATCTCTACAGCCGGTATCACAATTTCAGGAATATTATCAGAATTATAATCGCTAACCATCAGATTACTGTATGAATCGGATAAATTAATCTCATCGGTGAAATTATCCGCAATCACTCCCCGTTGATCCGCCAGATACAGCCTTAATTTGGTTTCGGTACTGGAAATTCCCCCTGAAGTTGAGATTGTAATCAAATCGGGACGTTTATCGTTATTACAGTCGGTTAAATAACTCTTGGTATATCCGGTATGATCGTCTGAAATATTGAATCTGACAAAATCGGGCATTTGACCAAAACCGTTTTCATTGTCCTGATAAAAACAGCAGACCCGATTATTCCATAAAAAATAAATATCCGAAAGTCCGTCAAGATTGCCGTCAATTATTCTAAGCTCCGGAATAGCCAGTTGCAGTTCCAAACTTTTTTCAGATGAAAAATCTTTGGTATTAACAGCGGCCATATTCTCAGCCAGCGGGGCTGTCAGCTGTCCGGTACGTTTCAGGGAGTTGTCGGCATAATTGAAGATTGAGTAACCGCCGGGTGTTGGTACAATTAGTTCGTTTCCGGGCCGGTCGGTCAGCTCATAAATAAACGGTTCTATAAAAATACCCTGAACATAAGGGGTGGAATATAAAGTGCTTATTGTAACCAAACGTTTAGGATCTGACAGGCCGGAGGCTTCTGAATATTTGATTACGCTTATTCCCTCGAAATCAATCAGAATAATTTCGTCAATATTGTCGCCGTCGATATCGCCGACATCCAGATGCGCCGTCGAATTCGGCAAGGTTATCAGATAGTCGGCCCGGGGACGAAAGCCGGCTGTTTCTTTTTGAAGATAAAGTCCAAGATAACGGGTATAGCGATTGCTGTGAGGAGAATATATAACAATCAAATCAATTAGATTGTCATTGTTAAATTCCCCGGTAACAAATTCACAAATATGTCCTTCAACTTCAAGGCTGTAAATCTCAAACATATCCTGATCAGCCGCCAGAACAGAAGTAATCGACAGAACAGAAATTCCCCAGAAGGTCAATAATGTCATTCCGATAGCTTTTTGAATATCATTTGGCATCACTTATTATCTACGTTGACAGTTTTATTTAGTTATATAGAGTGAACATAAGAAACAGAGATATATTCTACAACCATTAATTTGGTTAAATACAATATGAAATGATTAAAAAAGAGATGGATGCTTATACCAGAAGCGGGTAAGGCCCTTGTCCGTTCCCAGCCAGATATAATCACCATCAAAAACCAGGTCCCGGATATCGTTGGAAATCAGTCCGTCGCTTACTGTATAAAGAAAATGGCTGTCTTTTGTGCCGTCAAAAAGAAGAAGCAAACCGCTGTTGGTCGCCATAGCCACAACTGTATCGGAAACGGCAATTGAGCGGAGGCCGTCATATTGGATTATTTCCGGGTAGTTTTCTATTTCGGCACTGTTTCTGTCTATTGATTTCAGATCATAATCAACTGCAAACCAGATTTTTTGATCAGAATGCTTGATAGACCTTATCTCTCGTTTTCCCGATATTTCAGGAGATTTCAGATACCCTAGTTTTTTATTTGAAAGATTTAGTCTGAAAGTTCCCAGATGAGTCCCTATCCAAAGATGATTGTCGATTATATCCAGCGACAGGATTGTATGGGTGGGAAGGATTGTTTTCATCGGGATTTCGGATGAGTCGGAATGTATGTCAACAATGCCAAGTCCAAATTCGGTTCCGACATACAACTTATTATCATACGCCAGAAGTGATAAAATTCGGTTATCCGGCAAACCGGATTTTTGAAACAGATGATCGACTATCTTAGTCTGTTCTTTATCTATAACCAGCAGTCCGTCATCGGTAGCGACAAAAACAGCTTTATCATTGGCGGCAATGGCATTGATCCGGCCGTTAAAAGATAAAAACCCTGGTTCTGTTTCGATATGTTCAAAACTGTTTTCCGCCCAGTCGAAAGCGGTAAAACCGGTCCGGGTATACCCGGTATCAATTCCCCCCATCCAGAGGGTGCCGCTGTCCGAAAATATGGCTGTGATGTCATCCTGAAGCAGTCCGTAATTTAAAGGCTCCAGCAAACGAGAGGTATTATCGGCGTGTAATACGCCCAGCCCCCATGTGCCGATCCAGTGATTAGACCAGCCATCATCGACAATATCATTTATTCGGTACCCGTTATTGTACTGATCCACAAGAATACCTGTATTCATGTAATGGTAACCGGGTGGAGGAATGTAGTCAAAATCAAGACCAATATGTATTCCATTAGAGGTTTCATCAGGTATCTGAGATATCGGCGTCCAGCGGTTAAAGACTCCGGTATATTCATAATAACCGAACTCTGTCCTGACCCAGATTTTTTCGTCATCAAATGAGGCTTTGACTGTGAATATCTCTGAATTGTTAAGGCCCTCAATTCCGGTTAAAGGAGTATCCCATTGATCCTGACTGATATTATATCTGGTAACACCGTTGGTTGTGCCGAAATAAACATATTTAAAACCGACCGCAACCGAATGAACAAAAGAGAAATTGGAATAATTTACAACCAGACCGGGTAGAAACTCATAAGAGTAACCTGGACAACAAAGCAAGAGTACTATCAAAGCCAACGATTTAAATATTGCTTTCTTCATTTTCCTATTTGCCGAAAAATTTCAAAACAGCCTTAACCAGAAGCGAGGTGCCGTAAAAAATAGATTCCTCATCGACCATAAAATTCGGATAGTGCCAGGGATTAACGGCGCCGATTTTTCGGTTTCTGGCGCCAAGGCGGAACATCGCCCCGGGAACCTGTCGCAGGTAGTAGGCGAAGTCTTCACCACCCATCACCTGTCCGGTTTCTTCAATTTTATTTTTGCCAAACAGCTCGGTATAACTTTCGGCAAGAATTTTATTGGCCGATGGATAGTTATCCAATACCGGATAATCAGCGATAAAGTCGATTTTACAGGCGGCGGCATGGGCACGGCAGATACCATTGGCAGTTCTTTTTATCAATGCGGGCAGTTTCCTGATATTATCCGGAGACAGGGTTCGGGCCGTTCCGTGCAGGACAGCCCGGTCGGCGATAACATTGCGGGCGGTTCCGCCGGAGATTTTTCCGAAAGTAATAACAACCGGTTTCATCGGATCGATTTCGCGCGAGACAATCTTCTGAATTGAACCGACCAACTCCGAAACTGCCGCTATGGCATCGACTGTCTCATGCGGCCGGGCGGCGTGACCGCTTTTGCCTTTTATATGTATATCAAAATCAATCACCGAAGCCATAGTCGGACCGTCGCGAAGGCTGATTTTTCCGGTCGGCAGGGTGGTGTCAACATGCAGGCCAAAAATCATGTCCACTTTCGGCTTTCTAAACAGTCCGGCTTTCAGCATTTGAATGGCTCCGCCCGGAGGGTTTTCTTCCGCCGGCTGGAAAATAATCTTCACCTGCCCGGGCAAATCTTTTCTTAGCCTGTTTAGAATGACAGCCGTTCCAAGGACGGTGGCGATATGCATATCATGACCGCAGGCATGCATGACGCCGTCAATTTTGGATCTAAATGGTATTTTGTTTTGTTCAGTTATTGGGAGGGCGTCAATATCGGTTCGAACAGCGGCGGTCGTTTTACCCTTGTTTCCAATTATTGCCGCCAGTCCGGTCGGGATCCTGAGGGGGATAATCCTGATACGGTGTTTTTTAAGTTCTTTTTTGATAAAGGCTGTCGTTTTAAATTCAAAATTGGAAAGTTCCGGATATTGGTGAAAATGCCGGCGCCATTTAATCTGAGCCGGATACAGTTTTTTCGCCAGTTTTAGGATTTTATCATTCGAAATAGTCATAATATAATAGTGCCCCGGAATATATTTATCTTTTCAGGGCCTTTCTTTCATGGTTATGATTTTTCCGGAGCAAATTATTATTTTGCTCTTTGCGTTTGCCGGCCCGGCAGTATTTACTGGCATAAAGATGGGCCAATCGAAGCGGCTGAGGCATTCTGTAACCTCTCAGACAGTTGATAATTATCTTAAGCGAATCTTCAAGATTGCATTTGTACCCCGGGGAAATAAAAATCGGTTTGACTCTGGCACGCGAGCGGTACACATAACCGCAATTGACATTGGCAACACTTAACAGGCTGTATTGACCCGGCTCACTGCCCGGTTCAACATATTGTCCAGCCAGGCATTTACGGGCGCATCCGATCGACGGTATATCCAGCAATAAACCAAGATGCGAAGCCATTCCGAATGATAAAGGGTGAGCGATACCATGCCCGGCAAATACTACCATATCCGGTTTTACTGCGAGCCGTGAAAGAGTTTTAAGAATAACCGGTCCTTCGCGAAAACCAAGCAGGTTGGGAATATATGGAAAAGATATATCCATCTGAGCAACCGCTTTCTCGGTTTCACTTAATTCGGGGTATTTCATTGTCACGGCCGCGGCATAAAGACGATTGCTGTCGTTATTATAAGCAGTATCAATGGCGGTTATATATTCCAGTTTTTCAAAACAGGTTTCTTTGATGACCAAACCGGCAAACTCATTCTGAATCCGCCCGGCGTCGTGAGGATTTGTCGGCCAGTCATGAAGTTTACGAAAGTCCAATAATTCCCCTTTGTTTGGTGTCGGTTGTTTGTCTTAAAAGAGCTTCTCAATTAAACGAAACAGTTCTTTGTTTGTCAAACAATATTAGATTCCATTTTCATAATCTTCGCCCGGCTAAACAATTATGAAAATTGGCCGATTTTAAGATAAATGGAATAGTATGCCAAAAAAAGGAAACCAAGCTGGCCTGAATGAAAATTCTATTGGTAATATCGGCGATTATTATTCTGGTTATACCGTCGGCGCTGGCCGGGTATGATTATCTTCTCGCCGTCGGCGGGGGATTCGGTCTGGCGACACGAAATTCAGGGACACCGCCGTGGTTTACGCTGGGGCCTGAGTTTCATTTTAATATCGATGCTCGTCTGGGTGATTACTGGCTTCTGGAGATCGGTTATATCGGGTATCAATTTCATGATAATGCCGGCACCAGCAGTGAGTTTTCGCTCAGTTCGGATGAAGCTGATCGTACTCGTACGTTAAAAGGGTATGATTTAAGTCTGATTTTTAAACAGGTCTGGCATCCGCTCGGCAGAAAACTGGGGCTGAATGGCGGTATCGGTGCCGGGCTCTCATGCTGGCGGATGGTCAATCCCGGAACCGGGATTACGCTGGCGACAACTGCGGAACGAGGTGGAACGACCGATTTTGAAGCATCGGAGATTTTTTTGGCAACTGCGGTCGGAATCGATTACCAGTTTAAGGATGAATGGAAAATCGGTCTTAATATACATTCTAATTATATGACCGGGGTCGGGCTGGAGTTTGATAAAGCTGTTGAAGATAGTCTGGGGCGGTGGAATCTCAGGGCCGGTCTATCGCTGAGTTACTTGTTGGGCGGCGAAAAGAGCCGGGCACGATGGGATGAAATACGTCAGCGGCCCTACACACCGCGAAGCGAAATCATTAAGTCAAAGAAACCGGAAGAATCCGGCAAAACGGTCGAGATGGCTTCGGTCAGAACGAAAAATATCGATTCGGATAATGATGGTATTCCTGACGAGGATGACGATTGCCCCGAGACACCGTCGGGGGCAAGAGGTTTTATAGATATTCGCGGTTGTCCGATTGATTCGGATGCCGACGGTTGTCCCGATTATCGTGACAGGTGCCCTCACAATCAGCGGGGAGCAGTGGTAGATATCGATGGTTGCCCGGTAGACAGTGATAATGATGGTGTTCCCGACGGGCTCGATGACTGCCCCGGCACCGAAGCGGGGATAAAAATCGATAAATATGGCTGTCCCGATCTCGCTTTCATGAAAGTGCCGACTGTTTTGAATATAAGATACAGGGCCAATTCGTTTGAAATTGATCCTTTTTCAAAGAAGGAGCTTGATTCGATTGCGGTGATTTTAAGGCAGGCCCCGACTGTTAAAGTCGATATTGTCGGTTATACCGACAATATCGGAACAGCATCGGAGAACAAAGAATTATCAGAAAAGCGGGCTAATCGGGTGCGTGATTACCTGGTCAGCATCGGTATTGATAAAGGTCGCTTATCGACTGCCGGTCGTGGTGCGGCAAATTTTATCGCTTCCAATAAAACCGAGCCGGGCCGTCAGCAAAACCGCCGGGTCGAATTGATTTTTTCAAGATAGATTATACTCTCTGATTCACCAATTTTCCGCTTTATTATTTTGAATAATATCTGTCTCCAATAGTATATATTATGAAAAATGAATGTCTTGTGTACCGGAAGGAGGAAGACTGTGATAGCTCTTGAACAAAAAGAAAATATTTTGCCGGTCTGCCCGCACTGCAATAAGGAAATACGGAATATCTGGTATCGGGATCTAAAAGGTGATCTTGGCAAACGATGTCTTTATTTCTGCTCGGAATGTAAGGCGATCCTGGGTGTTTCACACCGCAAAGGGCTTATTTTAGGCCTGTAAATCTGTTGGAACCTGAATATGAACCTGTTGAAACGACCGGTATTTACGCTTTATCCAGAAATTTCGAGTTGATCTATACATCCAGATTGCGAACGTACCGGGCGTTTTGCTGGATAAACTCACGACGCGGTTCAACAACATCACCCATCAGAACCGAAAAGAGATGGTCAGCCTCGGCGGCATCCTCCATCGATACCGAAAGCAAGGTTCGTGTTTCCGGATCCATCGTCGTTTTCCAGAGCTGTTCGGGATTCATCTCACCGAGACCTTTATACCGCTGAACCGAAACGGCGTCACCACCCAGCTGTTTGATTATGCGGTCGCGTTCCTCATCATTGTAAGCATAATGTTCTTTTTTCCCCTTATACACTTTGTACAGAGGAGGCTGAGCGATATAAATATTTCCCTGCTCTATAAGCTCTTTCATATGACGGAACAGGAAAGTAAGAATCAAAGTCCGGATATGGGCACCATCGATATCGGCATCGGTCATGATAATAACCTTGTGATACCGCAGACCCTCATAATTGAAATCCTCTCTGATACCGCACCCGAGGGCGGTAATCATTGTCCGGATTTCCTCATTGGATAAAACCCGGTCAAGACGAGCCTTTTCGACATTCAGTATTTTGCCGCGGAGCGGCAGAATTGCCTGAAAACGGCGGTCACGTCCCTGTTTGGCGGAACCTCCCGCCGAATCACCCTCGACAATATATATCTCACACATCGATGGATCAGTCAGCGAGCAATCGGCCAGTTTGCCCGGCAGAGCGGCATGATCAAGGGCCGTTTTACGCCGCGTTAATTCTTTGGCTTTCCGGGCCGCCTCTCGCGAACGGGCCGCGGATATTATTTTTTCCGCAATTTTTTTGGCATCGCGCGGGTTTTCCTCGAAATGATTGGATAGATACTCATTGGTAATCGACTCGACAATGCCGCGTACCTCGGAATTGCCCAGTTTGGTTTTAGTCTGACCCTCAAATTGCGGATCAGGCACTTTAACAGAAATAATGGCGGCTAATCCTTCGCGTGAATCATCGCCGATAACCGAAATACGGTTCTTACCATTCTTTCCGTTTTTCCCTTTGCCGCCTTTACCATTTTTGAGAAGATTATTTTTTATGAGATAATTATTAATGGTTCTGGTCAGGGCGGTCCGAAAGCCGGTCAGATGCGTACCGCCTTCAATAGTATTGATATTGTTGACATAAGAGAAAAGATTTTCATTGTAGCTGTCGTTATACTGAATAGCAACTTCAACATCGACCCCGTCTTTTTCTTTACGGAAGTATATCGGCTTACGAAACAGGGCTGCTTTGTTTTCGTTGATATATTCAACAAATGATGACAGCCCGCCTTTGTACAGAAATTCCTGCTGTTTGCCTTCTTTGCGATGATCGATCAGGGTTATTTTTAATCCGCTGTTCAAAAAAGCGAGTTCACGCATCCGTGCGACAATGGTGCCAAACTTGAAATTGACATCATTAAAAATCGTATTGTCGGGAAGGAAGCAGGTTTTAGTACCGGACTGTTTCCGTGTCCCGATTTTCTTCACTTTTGCCTGTGCCTGGCCCTTTTTATATTCCTGTCTGAATACCTCTCCATTACGGCAGACTTCAACCCAGCACCACTCCGAGAGGGCGTTGACAACGGAAACCCCGACACCATGCAAACCGCCGGATACTTTATAGCTGGAGTGGTCGAATTTACCGCCGGCATGAAGCATCGTCATAACGACTTCGAGCGCCGATTTTTTCTGAGTCGGATGCAAATCAGTTGGAATCCCTCGGCCGTTATCGGTAACGGTGATGGAATTATCGGTGCCTATCTCCACTTTTATGGAAGTGCAGTAACCGGCCACCGCTTCATCTATTGAGTTATCGACAACTTCGTATACCAGATGGTGCAGGCCGCGACTGCTGACATCGCCGATATACATCGCCGGACGGCGGCGAACCGGCTCGAGGCCGCGTAATACCTGAATAGTATTGGCATCATACCGATGCTCTGTCTTTTTTGTTTCCTTCACGTCTTCTGTTTCAATTTTCACTGGTGTTTGCTTCCTATATACCTATGCAATAAAATGAATTTTTTTTACCGAGCGCCCCCCCGGGACGGAGTGAATTTCCTGTAGAATACGATCAACATCCAAAAGCAATTCCTGGCGCCAGACAGCATCCGGCACCGAGACCAGTAAGGTGTCATTCTCATATCTGATTGCTTTTGATACCTCGGCTATTTTCTCACCCACAATCTCTGACCAGGAACTGACAATTCTCCACCCATCCAATGTATAACCGAGACTCATACGAGCCAAAATGCTGTCAAGTAACGGTCCCAGTCGGATTGCCGACTTCTTGCTGTTTATACTTTTTGCCGTTTTCATACAGCTAAAATATAACCAATTTTTAGTTATACAGCAAGATAAAATATTTTTCTATCCTATTAAATAGCAGAGCGTTATAGAAATGTGAGACTGTTTTTTTTGAGAAATTACCAGTTTCTCTCAATTGACCGAAGCTGTCTTCTTTTTGGGTGTTTCGGATTGGGAATATAAAAATCGGGCCCCTCCCGACGAACCATTCTGACTGTCAAATCCTGACAGGCCTGGCACCGGCGCAGGCAATTAATATCCTTTTTCCTGACCAGGCGACGGCCGCGATGTTCAGGTGCGTAGACAGGATTGGCCACAATTTCATAACCTTTAGAGGGATTGCTTTCATCGTAGAAACGGACACCGGCGATTATATTACGTGTTCCCGGTTCATAAATTGTGGCTCCGGGGCACTCAATAAAAACCTTATCATCATCAAGTTCATCTTCATCCTTAAATGGATTATCGACCGGTTTCCGTGTGGCCTTCTTGTCCTTTTTCGATTGCCTTTTTTGGCCTTCATTTTTCTTATGAGGATTTGATTTCGGCATCACATTAAACTCCAAGATAGAGGTCAGCTTTTGGCCATCCGAAAACCAGAGACGCTTTTCCCGGAATTGAATCGAGCAATTTGACGATTTTTTTGGGTTCGGTTAGATTTGTCAGCGATTGAGTAAAAAAAAGTATCTCGGCGTTTCTTCTGGATGCATTGATGGCGGGCAGAAGGGGTGCGTAGTTGGGCCGACCGTTTGCGTTGATCGGAACATTATCTATATCAAGAGCAACTTTCATTTTTGGATTATCCTTTGACCATCAGAACAACAGAAAAGAAGGCCACCGTTACCGGCAGTATATAGACAAAAGAGTAAGGTAAAAAATAGGTGGCGATAAATGTTACTGCAACCGAAGGTATAACAACAAAACGGACCAGGTTGAAGGAAAGCTTGGTTACTTTTCCGAGCAACAGACCAACAATACTTACCAGCAAAAGGGCGGCGGCGATGATACCGGCCGTTCCGAATTTCTCTTCAATAAACTGGCGGGCAACATCAATAAACCCGGACGGCTCACTAATCTGTGACGCGGCTTGCTGTATAAATTCGATGATCATAATAGTCCCTAAAATTCATCCATAGGTTCAATCGTTAATGAAGATTCACCGACACAATTGAGTCCGGTCATACGTTGCGTCAGGAAATTCTGGGAAGCTATCCAGTCGTGCGAAATGGCCAGCAGCTCCTCATGCTCCATTTCGCTTTCCCAGTCAAGAATGACAGTGTCAATTCGCCGCCCGTCAACGTCCAGGTCATCCATTGTGAGAATAAATTTAACTTTCATAGTTGCCACTCAGCCTTTCAATTATGTTCCGTTTGCTTTACATAGGAGGGAATTTGCAAGTAGAGTGCCGACCATGAGAGGATATTGCCCCGGGATTGTATCTTGTTGAATGACAGCGCCTTAAAAATAGGAATGTTCAATTTTTGAGCAATTTTTGTCGCTGACGAAAAGTGACGGACGAGAAAAAATATGGATAAAAGCCTATACCCAATGGGATAAGCTAAACCCCGGCAGGAGATTTGACCGGGGTTTTGTACTGCGGATTTCAGTGAAATCTTTGGTTCTAATCCCAGAGATTTCTAATTTATTGGCTGTCTCCCTATTTTTCTGGCTGGACAGAGGGTCAGCGTGTGTGTGTGGAATTCCCCCCATCGATTCGGAATACAAATGTTCCATCTCCTTGCCGTCTTTGCACAGGGAAACAGCCTTGCGAATAATAGGACATCATTTATCGTAAATGATATATTCTATCCAGCATTTCGCACAGAGCCAATAGAGCGGCCCTAAGGTCCCATACGCCTTATCCTCCATGTTAAAGGTTAACGGTCAATGGTGAGAGTATCGGGTGGAGATACGAGTCGCTATTGTGCTTGGGTTTAATAAGGGGCGGGATAGATTCTTAATTGCTGTGAAGGTTATTTAATTATCTATAATGTAATATATAGGCCGAATGACATTTTGTCAAGTAATATTTGTATATCTGTCTATGATCATGAATAAGGCACTGAATATTATCTATCAACAATAATGAGGCGTTGCCGTTTATAAACATAGACTTTTTCCACGACCCGACTTTCGAGAAAGTCAAATCTAATTCAAGGTGAAATATTAAATAGTTACTAATGCTAATTGCAGATAATAATAGTCCATAATACTCGGTTCTATAACGTATTATATCAAAAGAAAATAGACAAAATAGGAGGAAACAAATGAGGCGAATGGATTTGCAGATCATGATATTTCTTATCATGATATTTTTCCTGCATGCGGCCAGCCAGGGACAGATTAGCCCCTGGCCAAGATTCAGACAAAATAAACAAAATACCGGCCTGTCACCTTACACCGGCCCGGTCACGCCAACACTTCAATGGACCTATCAGACTAATGATGCGGTAGCGTCATCGGCCGCAATCGGCCCCGATGGAACCATATATGTGGGGTCAGGGTATACACCGGATGCCACAGATTCGGCACTCTACGCCATTAACCCGGATGGAACCTTAAAGTGGAAATTTAAGACCGGAAGCGGCGTTTTTTCATCGCCGGCGATTGGTCCGGATAGTGCCATTCATTTCGGTTCCTGGGATCGTAGTTATTATGTTCTTGAGGATTCGGTCACCTACGCCAAATTGAGGGTAAAAAATGAACTCAGTTGGGCTGTTATGAGTTCTCCCCTGGTTCTTGATAACGGCGACGCTTATATGGGATGTCTTAATTTCAGGTTATACGCTTTCAATCCAGCCGGTGATATCAAATGGGAAATAATAACCGGGTGGTGTGTTTTTTCATCTCCGGCAATTACTGACGATAACATAATTTATGTGGGCTCAAAGGACCATAATCTTTATTCGATTACTGACAATGGAGACGACTATACTATTCATTGGGAACATCCTTTTGGAGAATTTTTTGACGGGCACCTGGCTGACGCCTCACCGGCTGTTGGTGAGGATGGGACCATTTATATAGGAACCGATCCTTATGGTGCGGCCAACCAAACGCCGGTGCCGATTGATACTTCATTTTTTGCCGTCAATCCGGATGGATCCCGAAAATGGGCTTTTGCTACCAATGACGGAGTTGAAACGTCGCCCGGGATTGGACCGGACGGAACGATATATTTTGGCTCCTATGATTCGACCGTTTATGCGGTTACCGACGGCGGCAGTGAGGGTATTCTGAAGTGGTCTTATAAAACTGGGGGTGTCGTTGATGCATCGCCAACCATTGGCGCCGACGGCACTATTTATATCGGCTCAAGAGATTCAACCCTCTATGCTTTTAACCCTGACGGTTCAATCAGGTGGATTTACGAGGCCGGCGGCGGTATTGAATCATCGGTTACTATTGCCGGCAACGGAACAATCTATTTTGGTTGCTTCGATGGTAAGGTGTATGCCCTGGGTAATCCGGAACCTGATGTTGGCGCCGTTTTGATCGATATGCCGTCCGAGATCAGCGCCGGGGAAACAATACAACCGGTCGTCATAGTCCGAAACTATCGTACCACACCGCAAACATTTGAAGTATTTATCAATATAGAACAGGGCGGCGAAACTGTACACAGCGATCAGATTATGGTTTCCGATAATGACGGAGGAAAAGAATTTCGAGCCTTTTTTAGTCCCTGGATTCCCGATCCTGATCTCGGTTTACAATATGACATCACCACTTACACAGTCCTTGTATCAGATAATAATTTGATCAATGATTCCGCCTTTTATCAGGTATTAAGCGTTGAGGGAGAACCGGGCGTGTGTGGTGATCCGAACGGCGATGGAAACGTAAATATTCTGGACATTGTCTTTCTAATTGAATACAAATACAAAAGCGGTCCCGCTCCATATCCATTTAATACATCAGATGTAAATAGCGACGGTAACATAAATATTCTGGATATTGTTTATCTATTGGACTTCAAGTATAAAGATGGTTCGGACCCATTTTGTCTTTAAGAAAACAATATGTTTGACAATAAAAATGGGATCGGATCTGCGGTCCCATTATTTATTAGAAAAGCAGTCCAGCGTTTATGTATAGCCTATTCTTCTGACTCACTGTCTTGCCATACCCGATATCAATCGGACCGAGCGGAGAATCGTAGGCTAAAGAAACACCGTAACCAAATCGCAGATTTTGAAATTTTATTTGGTCAATCGATTTATAAACTTCGCCGAAATCATAAAAACCACTCAAATACAAGCGATAGGGCAATTTGAATCTCAGCTCAATATTTCCCAGCACCATTTTGGCGCCGGTTAATTGATCTGTTCTGAGTCCGCGAAATGAATATCTTCCGCCGATATAAAACCTCTCGGAGGCAGGAATATTATTTTCGGTTACGGTCCAGCCGATAGAAAACCTGGGATGGAAATTTATATTTTCGGTTATTGGAAAATATGATTCAACCGAGCTGAAACCTTTGGTATATTTGGTTTCCCCGCCAAGAATGTCGGCGGCGAACTCAAAATAAAAGACATGCTTCTTCCCCTCCGTTGGAAAGGGGTACTTATCAATTGTTTCGACTCGCGAACGAATAGTCGCCGTACGTAGTTTCATCCTGGTATAATATCCATCCGGATTGGATTTGCTTTCGATATCTTCCCACCGAATCTCGCCGGTGACGGTACCAAACCGCGCAATCTGTTGACCCAAAATAAATTCAATCCCACGGCGATTTTCCCGGATATCACCGACTGAATTTCCCGTTCTGTTATAAATATATCTTTGCCATAAATGATAATAGACCTTTATCCGATAGGTCAAATAAGTTGAAAAAAATCGATCAGCCTTTAAAGAGATTTCATATTTTTGACGGCGGGGGGCATATTGAGCGTGCATGAGATATTCCTGCCCGGTGCCAAACAGGTTGTCATCAAGAAGCTCAATAAACTGTTCACTTCCGTACTCATCATGCCAGTGCCAGCCCAGCCTTATCTGAGAATATTTCTTTTCTTCAACGGCGATATTAACAATAGCGCCGTTGGTACCCGGTACAATATTTATAGTTACCCGATCAAACAGATCTGTTCCGTAAATATTGCCGATACCCCGGGAAATGTCGCGTGAGTTAAAGGCTTTTCCTTCCCGCGCCGGAAAAGATGTTTTTATCAGCCAGTCCTTGGTTCTTTTGTTTCCCGACACATTGATTTTTTCAATTACCGCTTCATCAATAATAATCGATAATAACCGCTGTTGCGGCGAATAGTCGATACGTCGGATATGGGCCAGATCACAGCCTTTTGATTCATACAATATATTCAGACTGTCGGCGAATTTCCTGAACACGAAACCGGATGTGGAATTTCCAAAACTATTAATAATTGATTCAATAACGCTGTCCTCGATGATACTATTCCCGAGAATCCTCAAGTTCAAATCCTCCAACTTCGGTAAAGAGAGAGTGCTTACTTCCAGATTGTATGCCGGATACCGGTCAAAAACGGAATCAGAGGGAATAGCCTTGATTGAAATGGAAAAAAGATTATCATTCTGATAGAGCCGGCTGGCAACTGTTCGAATGGAACTTTTTTTGATGATTGTATTTTTTTTAATTGGAAAATTATCCGGCCAGTTTTCCGGCATATCATCGGTAAAACTGACCTTCGCGATGCAGATAGAATCAGTCGCCCCGATATCATTCAGCTTCTTTTTAATTTCGCCAACCGCTTTCAACCCGGCCAGATAACCAAGCTCTATTAATTCTGAAGCACGATTAAAATCATTCGAATGATAGCCGTCTATTTCAGGGGTTATAACCAGATCGGCCATATTCAGCCCCTCTTCGATATTATCGTTCTGCATGATGGTTGTTACCTGGTTGGCGATATCAATCGGATCGGTTATGGCATCCTTGGTCAACAGATCGCTGGTCGTATTTACGGCCACAATAAGACTTAAATCGTTATTGTCATTCGGAATGGCTGAAACCGGGATAGGGTTGACAATACCGCCATCCATCAACAGCCGGTTTCCCATCTCCACACCGGTAAAGGCCAGGGGGAAGGCCATAGTGGCCCTGATGGCATCGGCCAGGTAACCGTCGGTCAGATTAATCTGCTGTCCGGAAACGATATCGGTCGTAACGGCACAGAACGGATATTTCAATTTTTTGAAATCTCCGCCGGAGATATAGTTGGCCCGCAGGGTCAGCGATGAAAGCAGGTCTGAGAGCATTTGCCCGGCGGTCAGCGCCTGCGGAAAATACGGTTTGAATCCGTCGAACCTTATTGAAAGGAGATACCGTTCTTTTTCCTGGCGCTGGGTGAGGAACATGGAATTTCGTTGTGGCCGGTTGGAGAATAGTTCGGCAAAGTCTATCGAATTGATGATCTGTTCGATACTGTCAGCTGAATAACCGGAGGCGTACAGACCGCCGATTATCCCTCCGATCGATGTTCCGGCTATTGCGCCGATTTGAAAGCCTGTTTCTTCGAACGCTTTCAATATGCCTATCTGTGACAGGCCGCGGGCTCCCCCGCCGGAGAGAGCCAGGCCGATTTTGACACGTTCATCGGGAGGATTAAATCGGGTGCCGTCCCAGCCGATCTGGATAGAAATCGGGCTGGCCAGCGGGGCAGTCGCCCAGAATAGATAGGTTAAAATTAATGCTATTACAGTTTTCACTTGCTAACTTATATTGCTAATCGTTTTATACAATTAAGAGTTAGGTGATTTTAAAATCAAGGAGTATTCTGACGATAACTCAGGCTGAAAAAAAAAGGATCAGGTTACTGCGAACCAGGAAAGGCAGGAAGTCTGAAAAGCGTTTTGCTGCCGAGGGAATCCGACTTCTTGAGGAATCACTGCGGAATAAATTTCTGCCTGTCAAACTGTATTATGCCGAATCGTTATTGACCGACAGAGGGCGCTGGCTGGTAAATCAGTTTAAAAAGGAAAAGGTCTCATTGAGAAAAATCTTGGCCAAAGAAATTTCAGCCGTATCCGATGCCAATACAAGCCAGGGTATTCTGGGTCTTTTTAATATTCCCCAACTGAAACCGGGTATGGTCTTCAAAAAAGGTCGCAGGTTGCTGCTTTTGGATAATATCTCCGATCCCGGCAACGCCGGAACGCTTTTTCGTTCAGCGCTGGCTTTTGGATTTGACGCAGTAATATTGACCAATAATTCGGTTGATCCGTTCAATCCCAAGGTAGTTAGATCATCGGCCGGGGCCATTTTCGGATTCCCGATAATAACGGCGACGTCCGAGGAGATTTTACGTTTTCAAAAGAATGACAGATTTAAATTAATTGTTGCGGATATGAACGGAATTGACCTTCATTCAGAAAAATCAAATATTAGAAATTTTTCAAGACTTATTTTGGTTCTTGGCTCGGAGGCTGAAGGAATATCTGATTATATTTCCTCAAAGGCCGATATTAGAGTTAAGATTGGCCATACGGCAAAGGTTGATTCTCTCAATGTTGCCGTTGCCGGATCGATAATAATGAAAGAACTATATATTTAAAACAGCGAGTCGATAA
>Ga0164313_10002003_pt1 | contig 18279 bp, 17 predicted proteins | sample GuaBasSedimGuay4_FD_113735 | JGI IMG/M metagenome (GOLD analysis project Ga0164313, IMG submission 113735) | Subseafloor sediment microbial communities from Guaymas Basin, Gulf of California, Mexico - Guay4, Core 4569-4, 0-3 cm | ecosystem: Environmental > Aquatic > Marine > Hydrothermal vents...
ACTTTCGGGAATTTGTTTTGGATAAAATATAAGGGCTCAAGGGCAGGGCTGAGCGCCGACACCGCCGACACCGTGTCCTGATGGGTATTGTAACTGTTCATGAAGGCCAGCTGCGCACCGCAGTGTTCTGCCTGTTTCAGCTTTATTTCAAGAAAGGATTTTCCCTCTTTGACAGGAATAAGGGATTTTGCTCTGGTAAGCCCCATGCTGGTGCCGAGACCACCGTTTAGAACAATGGCCACCGTCTTTTTCATGGCAGCATGTCCTGCGTCCGAATAGGCCTGCAGACCGGCTGCGTCTGGAATGTTTTCAGGTGAGACGGGCCGAATGTCATTTTCTGACAGGAGCCCGGTATCTCCTGCTGCTACCTGCTGGTAATAATGACAAAAGGTGTCAATCACCAAAGAGGGCAGGCCCGCCTTTTCCATTTTTAAAACAAAAACGTTAAGGGGTTTTATCATAAAAAGACCATTTGTGGATGGGCACTATTTAAATTACCGGCTCAGTCCATCCCATGGGATCCTCGGTATTGCCGTACTGGATACCCTGAATGGCATCGAAGAGTCGCTGGGCCACCGGTCCAACGCCGCCGTTGCCCACGGAAACGATGTCATCACCGTACTTGAGTTCACCCACAGGGGAGATAACCGCCGCCGTTCCGGAACCGAATATTTCCGCCAGTTTGCCCGAACGCCAGGCCGTCATGACTTCATCGATGCTGATTTTTCTTTCCGAAACCTTCATCCCCCAGTGTTTTGCGAGTTTTATGACCGAAGTCCGGGTGATTCCCGGCAGGATACTGCCGCTTAATTCGGGTGTGATGATCTCGTCATCGATCACAAAAAAGATATTCATGGCGCCCACTTCTTCGATGAACTTCTGTTCGACGCCGTCCAACCACAACACCTGGGTGTATCCTTCTGAGTGGGCTTTTTCACCGGCCAGCAGGCTGGCGGCATAATTGCCCGGTGTTTTGGCCTCACCGACACCACCGCGTACCGCCCGGACATGTTCTTTGGTCACCCATATCTTTACTGGATTGAACCCTTCGGGGTAATAGGCCCCCACCGGGGACAAAATAATAAAAAACCGGTAGGTGAAAGATGCGCGTACCCCCAGAAAGGGATCGGTAGCCACAATAGTGGGCCGTATATAAAGAGACGTTCCCGGAGCGCTTGGCACCCAGTCTTTCTCCATTTTCAGGAGTTGTTTGAGCGTGTCGAGGGCTGTATCTTCGTCAAATGCGGGTATACAAAGTTGTTTGCCGGAACGGTTCATGCGTTTGAAATTGTCTGCCGGGCGAAAAAGCTGGATACCGCCCGAATCAGTGCGATAGGCTTTCAGTCCTTCAAACACAGCTTGACCATAGTGCAGCACCATGGTCGAAGGGTCCATGGATATGGGAGCGTAGGGCTCGATTCTCGGATTGTACCACCCCTTTTCGATACTGTAATCCATATTGAACATATGATCGGTGAATATGGTGCCGAAACCGAGGTTGGCTTCATCCGGTTTGGGTTTCAGTCTCTGGGATTTTGTAATGGTCAACTGCATCATATCCTCCTTGTTCAAAAAGGAATTCTTTTGTTTGTGTATTGGAAAAGCACTGTTCAGTAGATCGAGAGAGAAGAATCAACATCAAAAATGTGTAAGTGCTTTAGATTCATGGCGATACGTATTTTCTCACCCGGGCGAACAATTCTACGGCCTTCACTTTTTGCTACGAATTTGACGCCGTTAAAGTCCATGTGCATGATGGTTTCACCCCCAAGCGGTTCCACAACCTCCACAAGTCCGTTGACCATCCAAGGGTCTGGAAATGAATTGTTGTCGTTATCGATGGTGAGATCTTCCGTTCGAAGCCCCATGGTAACAGTCATTCCATCTTTCAGTGAATGACCCGATTTTTCAGGTATGGGTATGTTAAAGTCGGTATTGAACTGGAGCGTCAAACGGGCATTTTTTGAAACAATCTTTGCAGACACTAGATTCATTGGTGGCGAGCCAATGAAACCGGCAACAAATGTATTTACGGGATTCTCGAATAATTCAAGCGGCTTTCCGATCTGTTCAATATTCCCGTCTTTCATGACAACGATACGGTCGGCCAGGGTCATGGCTTCCACCTGATCGTGCGTTACATAGATGATGGTGGACTGAACATTTTTGTGGAGTCGTTTGATTTCGGTACGCATCTGTGTCCGCAGCTTGGCATCCAGATTCGAAAGCGGCTCATCAAACAGGAAAACGGATGGTTTTCGAACGATTGCCCTGCCCATGGCCACACGCTGTCTCTGGCCACCGGAAAGTTCGAACGGTTTTCGCAGGAGAAGATCTTGAAGGCCGAGTATGGAAGCAGCATCATTCACGCGCTTTTCAATTTCCTCTTTGGGTTTTTTTCTCAGTTTGAGGCCGAATGACATGTTGTTAAAAACGTTCATATGTGGATAAAGTGCGTAGTTCTGGAAGACCATGGCAACGCTCCGATCTTTGGGAGCAACATCGTTGACGACCCGATCTCCAATATGAATGACTCCGCTGGTAATCTGCTCCAGCCCGGCAACCATTCTCAGGACAGTGGATTTGCCGCATCCCGAGGGTCCCACCAGAACAGCAAACTCGAGATCTTTTATTTCAAGATCGATCCCATGGACGACCTCGGTCTTACCAAATGCTTTAACTACCTTTTCAAGACTCACTTCTGCCATTTAAAACACCTGTTTTTGAAGGGTATTTTTTCTGGAAAATTTGCAACACGTCGATTTCGGAATGTCATAATGAATCAAATCATTTCTAAATCAAATATTCTTAAAATTTGCAACACGCATCAAGGAAATAGTCGCTGATTCCAGAATACACCATTAAGACGGCCTCGGTGGCAAACGGTTTCTTACCGAGTCATAGACAACCATGAAATTGATCATGTTTTATACTGTAAAGTCAAGGTTTCTTAACCTTTTTTTTGAGTTTTTGTTCGATCGTTATGTTCAGGTCACCATTTTCGGCGGATAGCGGTGAAGATCGATAATAAGCCTTGACTCCAGGTATATTTGAAAATAGTTTAGCTTGACAGGGTTTCACCCGTTCCTACATACCCATCATGAAGATCGAACGCACAGAAAAACCAACTAAAGGAGGCGTGAGTTATGAAAAACCGTAGACTATTAATGTTCTCGATGTTTTTGGTACTCGTTGTTTTTTCCGCAGGTCAGGTCATGGCAAAACCAATTACGATCAATTGGTGGCACGCCATGAGAAGTGCGCGCGGAGAGATCTGTAATTACATGATTAAGCAGTTTAACGAATCCCAGGACAAGTATGTTGTCGTCGGAACCAATAAAGGCAACTACGATGAAACCGTCAACGCCGGCGTGGCGGCCATCCGGGCAAAAAAACAACCGCACATTCTCCAATCCTTCGAGGTGGGCACCCAGACCATGATGCTGTCCGGCGCCATCTATCCGGTATACAAGCTGATGAAGGACGCGGGGTACGATGTCAACTGGAAGGACTATCTTCAACCCGTGCTCTCCTACTACATGAATTCGGATGGCAACTTGATGTCCATGCCGTTCAATTCTTCCACACCGGTTATGTATTACAACGTGGATCTATTCAAAAAAGCAGGAATTCCCTTATTGTCCAAGTCAGAGGCGATTACGTGGGATGACATGGAGGAAATCACCGCGAAGCTGGTAAAATCAGGCGTGCCTGGTGGCCTGGTTACGGCCTGGCAGTCCTGGACGCAGATCGAAAACTACAGCGCAATTCACAACATCCCGTTTGCAACAAAAGCCAACGGATATGAAGGACTGGATTGTGAATTGACGATCAACAACGATAAAGTGGTGAACCATATTGCACGTTTAAAATCATGGATGGCGGACGGACGCTTTTTTTACGGTGGGCAGAAATATCAAGGACCAAAAGCTGAGTTTCTTGCTCAGAATGCCGGTCTTTATATCGATTCCATCAGTGGAATCGCCAAGCTGAAAAAAGCAGTCAAGGACTTCAAGTGGGATGTGGCACCGCTGCCGGTGGAATCCTGGATGAAAGAGCCCCAGAATTCCATCATCGGTGGCGCATCCAACTGGGTTCTCAAAGGACACAGCAAAAAAGAATACGAAGGGGTTGCGGCATTCCTGGACTTTCTGGCCACCAATAGAATGCAGGGTTACTGGCACATGCAAACCGGCTATTTCCCGATCACATTGACATCTTACAAAGGTCTTAAAGATGTCGGTTATTTTGATGCCAATCCCTTTCAGGAAGTCGGCATCAAACAGATGACGCGTCGTGAACCGACAAAAATATCACGTGGGTTACGTCTTGGGTACTTTATTCAGATCCGTAACATTATTAACGAAGAACTTGAACTGGTCTGGAATGACAGCAAAACGCCCCAGGAAGCGCTGGACAATGCAGTCAAGCGCAGCAATATAAAACTGAGAGAGTTTGAAAAAACCTACAAGTAATAACCGAAGCAACCCAACCTTGATGAAAAACGCGGCGTTTCCAGGCGCTTGGTGGGAACGCTGCGTTTGACCTAGGACGGCATGATAAAGAGATCTATTTTTAAATCAAGGCTTCTGCCGTATCTGTTGATATTTCCGCAGATATTGGTCACGGTAGCCTTTTTTTACTGGCCGGCCGCCCAGGGGTTGATGCAGTCTCTCATGCTCAGCGATCCTTTTGGGATGCACAATACGTTTGTCTGGTTCGACAATTTTATCGCACTGTTCAAAGACCCGCTGTACCTCCGCTCTGTTGTGACGACCTTGTTATTCAGCGCAGCAACGGCGTTTGTTTCCATATCGTTGGGACTTTTTATCGCCACCATGGCCAACCGGGCATTGAGAGTAAAGGCGCTGATCCGGACACTGCTGATCTGGCCCTATGCGGTTGCACCGGCAATTTCCGGAATCCTCTGGTTGTTTCTGCTGCATCCTTCCTATGGTGTTGTTGCTCTGGCCATCAAACGGTGGTTCGGGGTCGACTGGAATCCGGTGCTCAGGGCAGGCGATGCCCTTACAATGGTTGTGATGGCAAGTGCATGGAAAGAGATCAGTTATAATTTTGTGTTTTTCATGGCAGGCATGCAGTCTATCCCAAAATCACTCATTGAAGCGGCGGCCATGGATGGGGCAAGTCCGTTCAGGCGGTTCTGGTCCATTACGATGCCACTACTGACACCCACACTGTTTTTTGTAACGGTTATGAACATCATATACGCGTTTTTTGAAACATTCGGTGTGATTCATACGGTGACCCAGGGCGGCCCAGGAGGGTCGACAAATATTCTGGTCTACAAGGTTTACCAGGACGGGTTTATCGGGCTGAATCTTGGCTCTTCGGCGGCCCAGTCCATCGTTTTGATGTCCTTGATCATTTTGATAACCGTACTGCAGTTTAAATATGTAGAAAGAAAAGTTCAGTACACAGGCTGATAAGATCTTCTCCATTTGGTTCAATACGGAATTGTGATTATTTTTCCATGGTAGAAAAAACACCCATACTTGATACATTCACCTATATTTTCCTGATACTGGGAATTCTTATCGTCGGCTTTCCCATTATCTATGCAATTATTGCGGCAACGCTTTCCATCGAGGATGTATCACGGGTGCCCATGCCCCTGATCCCTGGGGATCAGTTTTGGGTTAATATGCAGACAGCCTGGGACAAGGGCGATCTGGGAACCCAGCTCATCAATTCGTTTATCATGGCCTCCGGCATTACCATCGGCAAGATCATCGTATCCATGTTGGGTGCATTTTCAATCGTCTATTTTGATTACCGGTTTCGAACGGTTGCATTTATAACCGTGTTCTGCACATTGATGCTGCCTGTCGAGGTGAGAATCCTCCCCACGTACGAGATGGCGGCCAATGTGTTCGGGCCCCTCAATTCACTGTGGGCGGCACTGCACCTGGACGGAGTTGCCGGCTGGATAGCGGGCCATGAGGTTGAGGTCAATCTGGACTTCAGCCTTCTGGACAGTTACCAAGGGCTCATCTTGCCGCTGGTGGCATCGGCTACCTGCACATTTTTGTTCAGGCAGTTTTTTCTGACCATTCCCGAGGAATTGTGCGAGGCTGCTAAAATGGATGGCGCTTCTCCCATGATATTTTTCAGAAAAATCCTGCTCCCACTTTCAAAAACCAATATTGCAGCCCTGGTTGTGATCGAATTTGTTTATGGCTGGAACCAGTATCTGTGGCCGCTTCTGATAACGACCAACCCGAAGATGATGACAGCGGTTATCGGCCTGAAGAACCTGATTCCCCAGGCCGATGACCTGCCCTACTGGAACGTGGCCCTGGCCGGAGCGCTGATCGTTATGCTGCCACCGATTCTGGTTGTTTTGATGATGCAGCGCTGGTTTGTCAAGGGATTGGTGGACACGGAGAAATAAACCTGTTTGGGATTGCCGATCTTACCGCATCTACGGCGTCAGATGCCATACCGCATAGTTCACTATTTGGTCTTCGCTCTTCGAGCTACGCCCCAACAAGAGCGAAACAGCATCTTCTCCCGCGGGGCGGGATTTCGCTATGCTCAACTTGCTTAGTTGCGGCAACCTCGATAATCGCTCAGCTTAGGATAAACTTTCAATTATATCTAACGCAACAGGCCTGACATCTTATGTGACCGGCAGAGAAAAGGGCCTTTGTCTGGAAAACGGTACCGGGTTTCAGGAAACAAGGATGTCGGCCATTTCGGCAAACCCGTACCCGCCGGGTTCTGTCGTGATCCACGCGGGTTCCGATTCCAGGCGCCCCTTGAAGTCAAGGATGTTGGCAACGCCCACGGAATGTGGAAAAAATGCGAACATGGGACAGTCATTGGGTGAGTCGCCGATATAGAGAACCTGATCTTTGAGCAATTCAAGTGACAGATTAAAAACCTCATCAAGAAGCATTTGGCTCATGGTCAGTTTGTCATAGTTTCCAAACCAGCCGTTAACATGGATGGAGCTTTCCTTCGCCTGAGCTCCGGCCTGTTTGAAAATTTGAACAATATTATCGATGGCTTCCGCCGACAAGGGCGGAACATCTTCACAAAAATCGATGGCCAGGTCTGCTTCACGGTAGGCCTGGTCTGCAGACACCTGGCTTCCAGGAACCTGTTTCAATATTTCCTCTTTCAATCTGCTAAGCTTTTTTTGATCCTGCCGTCGTGCTTCTTTTGACTTGAAATAGCGTCGGATCATTTTCTTTTTTTCAGTGTCGTAGCGAAAATAGAACGCGCCGTTTTCACCCACCAGACCTGCCACCGGCCACATTCGGGCTATATGATCACACCAACCAGCCGGTCGTCCCGTGATGGGGATAACATGAATGTTATTTTGCTGCAGTTTTTCCATGGCCGAAAAAGCAATAGCCGGCAAGCGTCCATGGACCGTCAAGGTATCGTCGATATCTGTGAGAACGTACTGAATTTGCGATTTTTCCCGTGATGGGAATTCTTTAATAGGTTTCATGATTTCATTTTCGACTATCTTCGAATGATGGTCAATATTTTTTTGACTTTACCAGGAATTGTGGGCTAATGAGATATTAAACCTGAAGTGATAAATAGAAATTCATCGACAGGAGAAGATAAATGACAACTCAATTAATCGCTGCCATGGAAAAGGCGATCCACGAGATCAATAAATGGCCTGAAAAATCCGTACAATTATTCCATCACAACGATTCGGACGGGCTGACTTCCGGTGCCATTCTGACCCGTACATTTGAACGTAAAGGCTTTGACGTCAAGCGTTTCTGTCTTGAAAAACCCTACCCGGCCGTCTTGAAAAAGGTGTTCCATCAGGAGGGGAAGCTGATTGTCTTTACCGATTTTGCCGGGAGGATCGCACCGATGATATCGGACCTGAACAACGGGAAAAATCTTACCCTGATTTTGGATCACCACAAGGCCAACCCATCCACCGATCCCATGGTGCACAACCTGGATCCGGAGCTTTTCGGTCTGAAAGGCGATCTGGACATCACAGCGTCCACCACCTGTTACCTTTTCGCAAAAACCATGGACCCTGCAAACCGGGATCTGGCCTATATTGCCACCATCGGCGCCGTGGGAGATCATTTTTTTTTAAACGGCCGTCTGGCCACCCAGAACCGGGAGGTGGCACTCGAGACCCAAAGGCAGGGGCTGCTGGAGATCAGGGAGCATGACAAGGGGGAAGACTATATTTTGCTGACCCCCAAAGGCCCAATGCCCTGTGACGAGCTGGGTTTTTATCTGGATACGCTGGGTGCTGCAGGTTACTACCGGGAGGGCCCGGACATGGGAATAAAAGTCTGCCTGGAAGGGACAACACCGGAATCGGATCAAATGCTGGAACAACTGCGCGACATCCAAACAAGAATTTTCAAGGACCAGATTAAAAGAATCCGACAGGGGGATATCAAGCAGACGGAGCATATTCAATGGTTTCATGTGCAGGAGAGATTCAATCCCATGGGGGTCAAGATGATCGGGGCTTTTTGTGATACGTATAAGGACACTGAAGGATTCGACGAACATAAATACATCGCCGGGTTCCAGGTTATCCCCAACAAAATACCCGGTTTCGGTCCCATCACCTTTGATGAGGTGAAAATTTCCATGCGGGCACCCGTCTTTGTGCAGAATGAGATACGGGCTGGTCGTATACCGGGGCTGGACACGTTCCTTCCCGAGGCAACCGGCAATCTCGGGGGCTTTTCCGATGCCTGTCACAGTCTTACCGCTGCAACGACCCTGGCCATCGGTAAAGAGGAAGCGCTCATCGCAGAAATGGAAAAAATTTTAACAAAAGAATAATTTCAAAGAATGTAGGCTATCGGCTGCTAGGCTATTAGCGGCTAATGGCCTATCGTCCAAAGACTGCTACTTAACACTTAAAACCTAACACCTAAAACCAATATCAAGGAGCCAATCATGGGAAAAGGTACGGCATTTGGAAAAACAATTTTTATCGGTGACCAGTTTGTTCTACGGGAAGTTCCGGCCATTCTTGCGGCACTGCCGTTTGTAACGGAAGCCGTGGTGGAGCGGGCAGACGGCCAGGGGTGGGCACTGGAAGACAACCGCATGGAAGTTCCGGGCTACAAAGAGAAAAAGAAACACCAACAGGTGGACTCCATCAACCACATCCTGGAGGTAATGGAGATCGATGTACAAAACACACCCATCAAGATCACCTATGGCGGGGATCTTCTTGCCGGCAGTGGCGTGGGTGCCAGTGCGGCCAGCTGTGTCTCGTTGGCCCGGGCTCTCAACGACGAATTTAATCTGAACTATTCCATCGAACAGATCAATAATGTGGGCTGGGAAGGTGAATTTGCCTATCACGGCATTCCCAGCGGTGTTGACAACACAGCCTCAACCTATGGCGGTTTAATAAAATACTGGATCAAAGATAAGGAAAAACATTTCGAGCAGATCAAGGTGGAAAAGCCGGTCCTGCTGGTATTGGGGAACAGCGGCATAACGGCTGACACCTCCAAAATGGACACCTTTGTTGAAAAGGAAATTGAACGCGATCCGGATCTGTTTGCATCGCGTCTTGACACCATCATAAGCCAGGGAGTTGAGATGAAAAAGGCGTTCGAAACATGTGATCTTAAAAAGGTGGGTGAAATCATGACCGCCAACCACAAGATTCTTATCGACATGGATCTTTCCCATGAAATCCTGGTGGGTCTTTGCGATCGTGCTATTTCCCTGGGGGCTTTCGGCGCAAAGGTAACCGGCGGGGGACGGGGTGGATACATGTCTGCGATCGTACCCGACAAGGAAACCCAGGAAAAAATTGCCACCTCCTTTATCGCGGATGGATACCAGACCATTAAGGCTGAAATCGGTAGGTGAATGGGCCTGTGTTTTTGAAGAACCCCGCAGCAAGCTGCGAGGAATCTTTGACCGGAAGGAATTCTGTCTAATTCTGATTCGCTCACTAACTCCGCGGCAAGCCATGGGGTTAGCGAGCGCTGTTTCGGTTCAAACTTTTTAGAAGTGTTTAATCCGTACCCGTACTCACGCGCAATTTCTTAGGATTGAAAAAGCTTGTGAAGCTTCGATCTCTTTTGATTCAGCTTTCTCCGGGTCTTTCGGAATACTGGCTCCTCGTAAAGATTATGGTTCGGAGCGAAACAGATATGATATGCTGGGCCGTCGCGTTATTTTACCGTAACCACCGGACACGGGGCCGTTAATATCATATGCTGAGCAGTGGACCCGAATATAAGTTTACCCACCTTGGATTTTTTTTCGATCCCGATAAATATTTGATCGATTTCCTCCTTTTCCGCATACTGAACCATCTGTTCTGCCGGATGGAGCGTATCGATCAGCAGCTCAGCTTTGTAGGAAATGCCACTACCGCCTAAAAATTCATTGATCTCATATACTAAAGCTTGTTCTTTCTTCTCGATAAACGAACGTTTTAACGATAGGTCTCGCATGATTGAATTGATCACTTCTAATGTGGCGCCCCACACTTTTGCGTGTTCACGGGCAAGTTCCAGGGTTTTTTTGGCTTCCTTTGAACTGTCATAACATACCATAAATTTCATATCTGTCTCCCCTACTTAATATAAAAACAACGAATGCTTCCTTTTAAGGGAAACACAGCCGGCGATCTGCAATAGTTGTGCAGACCGCCGGGCATGATCCGGTTATTTTAGCTGCTGACATTAACCGGTTTTGATCAATTCGCGCCGACGTCTGTATTCATAGGTAATCGCACCGATAATCGTCAGAGCGATAAAAACCACAGCCAAGGCGTTCATGGCCGGGCTGATAAAGCTGCGTAGTTTGGTGCCGATATAAATCGGTAATGTCTGTTCGACCCCGATGGCAAACAGGGTGGTGTTGTAGTTATCAAAGGATTGCATAAAGGCCAGTGCCACCGATGAAATCAGGGCCGGTCTCAAAAAAGGCAGAGTTATTTTCCAGAACACCTGGCCATGGGTTGCCCCCAGATCAAAGGCAGCCTCTTCTTGGGTCAGATCAAAGCGCTGTGCGCGCGACATGATCAGCAGCATGCAATAAGAGGTGATGAAGGTCGCCTGGCCGAGAATGGCGGTCCATAAACCACCGGGGACATTCATATAACTGTCCCAGAACAGAAATGTTGAAATTCCCAGGATAATACCCGGCGTCAGGATAGGCGAAACCAGGACGCCGTATACAAAATCGCGGGCCTTGAACTGCAGTCTGGTCAGCAGCAGAGCGCCCCCCAGCCCGATGGGTACCGATATGGCTACCACTGCGAATGCGACGATAAAGCTGTTCAGCAGGGCATTCCACATCTGCTCATCTTTGGCCAGTTCTCCGAACCACATGAATGTAAATCCCTTCCAGGGTGTAATCTGGGGGACCTCATTGGCATTGAAGGCGATAATCGTCATAAAAATCAGCGGCAGAAACATATAGGCGAAAAACAGGGCCAGGTAAGCACCGAAAACAATTCTGAAAATAGATTTGGATGATTTCATTGGGTAAGCTCTTTCAGACCGACCTTGAATATCTTAAGCATAATAAACATGAAAATCATGCAGAGCAGCATTAAGAGCGTTGCATAAGCCGCTCCCTGATTCCAGTTGGCACATTCAAAATTGGTGTTGATGACCTGGGTGAACCAGAAACTGCTGGGGCTGCCCAAAAGCTGCGGGGCTGCTACGGTACCGGCTGCCAGCATGAAAGTCATGGTACAGCCCACGGCGATGCCGGGTTTGGCATACGGTATTACGATTTTACGGTGAATGCGCAGCCAGGATGCACCCAGGTCACGGGCCGCATCAAGCTGGTTACGGTCCAGACTCTCCATGACATTGTATATCGGGAAAACCATAAAAAGAATATAGGCATACGTCATGCCTAGAACCACTGCACCATTGCCGGCGCGAAAATTAATCGGATCGGCAATAATTCCCAGGAATATCAGCAGTTGGTTCATGATGCCGGAATCAGCCAGGATGATCTGCCAGGCAAAAAGACGCAGCAGTTCATTAATCCAGTAAGGTATAATCAGTCCCAGCATCAACAAACCTACCTTGCCGCCGCGGGCCACTTTGGCCAGGTAAAAGGCAATGGGATAGCAGATTGCCAGGGCTGCAGAAGTCACGATGAGACTGGACCAGATGGTTTTAAAAAAGATCGCCATATGCAACTTATTGGTAAAAAACACCAGATAATTTTTCAGGGTCCAGACATCTTTGGGGCCGCCGATGTCTCTTAGCGCCAACATCGGCCGAAATGAATAATCCAGCATGATAAGTTGGGGTATCAGAATCATGAACACCAGCCATGCACCCACTGTGATCATAATGTAGGCGACTCCGATTTTACCCAGATCCCTTAATGCATTATTCCAGAAATCACGCACTTGAAGAGTCTCCATTTTTTAACACGAAAGCGTTTTCCCGGTTAAAAGTCACTTTGACATTATCACCCGTCTTAATCCTGGGGGCGGTACCGTCATTATTCAACCGCATGGTTAATAATTGTTCCTTTTCGGTCTTGAGTGTTACAACCGCATAGGCGCCTTCGAAACTCAAGTTTTTAATACCGCAGGTCAATAAATTAGGCGCACCGGATTCTTTAGTCAAAAAAACCGTCTCAGGCCTTATGAAAATAGTTGCGTCCTCTCCCTGGCTCAGCCGTTGCGGATTTTTACAAGAAAGCTGTCCGATTGCTGTATTCAAGACCGCGTACTCACCATCAATGCTGCTGATCGTACCTTGAAGACGATTGGTTTCACCTACAAAGGAAGCCACAAAGGCTGTTGCCGGATTGTTGTAAATAACATCCGGTACCGCCACCTGTTCCAGTTTGCCGATGGACATCACACCCACGCGATCGGACATGGTCAACGCTTCGGTCTGATCATGGGTAATATAAATAAAGGTTACCCCGGTACGGCGCTGAATATTGCGCAATTCAGCGCGCATATGGTGTCTCAGCTTCAGATCCAGGGCAGACAATGGTTCGTCAAGCAGTAAAACGGCAGGACTCACAGCCAGAGCTCTGGCGATGGCCACACGCTGCATCTGTCCGCCGGAAAGCTCACTGACCTTTCTATTTCCAACGCCTTGCAGATCCACGAGCTCGATGAGTTCTTCCACCTTTTTAATTCGTTCCGCCTTCGGCACACCGCGCACTTCCAGACCGAATCCGATATTTTCCGTCACCGTCATCAGGGGGAAAAGGGCCAGATTCTGGAATATCATGGCGGTTGGACGATTGTTCGATCCAATCCCGCGCATGTCTTTGCCGCCTATCTTTATCTGCCCTTTTGTCGGATCCATAAAGCCGGAAACCAGACGCAGCAATGTGGTTTTGCCGCAACCCGACGGTCCTAAAAAACTGAAAAATTCACCGGCTTCGATATGTACATTTATATCGCGAGCAGCATAAAAATCTCCGAAACGCATGCTGACATCGGCTAGGTTAACATCTTGTCCCATACGATAAAGTCCTTACTTGGTATGTTGTTTTGAGACAGTGGTTTCAATTTTCTCAGTGACAACAAACAGTCAGCACACCCTGTTTCGGAAAACCCCGGAACAGGGTGTGGGTATTTTCTCATAAAAGTTAGGCGGCCTGGAATTTATCCCTGTATTCGGTACGCGCAGGAACAAACCACGGTGCCTCGGAAACATACCACCACAGTTTTTCAAGCGCATCTCCCGGATAAGCTTCCTTGAAACCCTGCTTGGTCTTTTCATCCAGCAGATCGGCTGCGCCTTTTACAACACTGTTGTAACCGGTGCTTTTGGCCATGACAGCGCCGGCTTCGGCTGTATAAGCCCAGTTGATCCAGGCATAGGCCTGCTCGAGATTCTCGGCGTTCTTGACGATGCCCATGGAGTCAACCCAGGTCATGGCGCCTTCCTTGGGGGCCATGTAGGTAACGGGTTTACCTTCCTTTTTCATGGTCAGGATTGGGCCGTCCCAGGTCTGGCCGATCAGGCAGCCGTTCTGCAAAAATGCCAATTGGTGATCCTGGGCGTTATTCCAGAACATCTTGATGTTTTGTTTTTTGGAGATCAAAAACGTGAGGATTTGATCATAGACTTTGCGCATTTTTGTTTCATCGCGATAGGTATCAAACATCCTGTCAGAGGGAACCTTACCGATGGCATCCAGGTATAACCCGGCGCCGATAAAAACCGAATGGGGCCGGCATGTCACCTTCTGAGCGAATTGGGGTTCCCACAGGTTGCCATAGGAAAGGTCACCATATTTATAATTAAGTTTGTCGGTGTTAAAGGCGATCGCCTCTGTGCCCCAGTCATAGGGAAGGCCGACGCGTTTGCCACGAATTACACCGCCTTGTTCTTTGGATGATTCATAGAAGGAGGGTTCAAGGTTATTCAGGTTGGTAATTTTGCCTTCATCCATCGCCTGGTACAGTTCAAATTCCATGTGCAGTTCGTATTCGGTCAGGGAGGGCTGGGCAATGTCGAATCCCTTGGCGCGCGCCGCACGCAGTTTGTTCATACACTCCTGGTTGGAGGAGTAGTTGGTTACCTTGACCTTGATACCGGTGGCTTTTTCAAAGGCTTTGATGACCTCGGGTTTTGAATAATCCGGCCAGGTAAAAAGATTAAGTTTTCCGGAAGATGACAGGGCATCTTTGATAAACCAGGGCCCCATACTCGCAGTCGCAAAAACGCCCAGGCCCATGGCCGCCGATTTTTTCATAAATGACCGACGGGTAATGGTGCTGGGGCTTTTTTCTTTTTGACAGGTTTTTTTCATTTTCATGTCCTCCTTTTAGGTGTGAGAATAAATTGTGAAAATAAAAATGAGGTGAGGCGAATAATATGATTGAGCTTGGCCTCTGCCGGCATTGCACCGGCAATGGGTAACGTCGGTTTACTGAACACGGATTACAATATACAAAAAGAATAAATTTTATTCAATATTTTATTTTAAATCAGTCTTATACTCGGACAATCCGGAAGCTGAATGACAATCTTCATTACAGGATCTTTCTTGCACAACGGCCACAAAATATCGATAGAAGTAATTTTGCAACGAAATATTTCGTTTATCGCAAAATGTCAAGCACTATTTTACGTTAATTTGATTTACCATATTCTTTATTGTTGACATCCTTGTTTGTCGAAAATATATTGAAACTTGGAAAATAGCGAAACCCTGGAAGAAAAGACGGGATTTACAAAGATTGCATATCAGAAAGGTTGGGCTGTTATGGTCAAATCACAAAAATTTCTGCCCGATAATATTGACCGGCAAATCATTGCCGAGCTTCAAAAAAACGGCAGGGCATCATTCAAGAACATCGCCGGGAAGCTGGATCTTTCCGACGGTACCATCCGGCTGAGAGTAGGAAAGATGATCTCCGAGGGCCTGCTTAAAATCACGGCTCAAGTGAATCCACTCTATTTTGAAAACAGCATCGTTGCACTGGTGGGCATGAGTCTGGAAAAAAGGGATCATCGCCAGATTATGGAAAAAATCGCTCGGTTGAGCGGTGTCAAATCGGTGATTAATTCCACCGGGCGTCACGATCTTTTAGCGGAAGTTTTTTTCCATTCCCGCGAAGAACTACGATCTTTTTTGATGGAAGATCTCAACCAGATCGGCGGGATACTGTCTTCAGAAACATTTATCTACCTGGATGCCATCCGAAAGTGGGCGGATTTTTTTTAGCAGTCGATACAAGAGGAGATTCGTATGAGGGCATTGGTCAAAGCCGCGCCGGAGCCCGGTCTTTGGCTGCAGGAGGTGCCGGAACCGGTTTTAAGCGGGAACGATATTCGCATCAAAATTCAGCAGACAGCCATATGCGGGACGGACCTGCATATTTTCAACTGGGATGAATGGTCCCAAAAAACCATTGAAACCCCAATGATTATCGGTCATGAGTTTGTCGGAATCGTGGATCGTGTTGGCAGAGAGGTCACCGGTATAAGGGTAGGCGACCGTGTTTCAGGGGAGGGCCACATCACCTGCAGTTACTGCCGAAACTGCCGGGCCAGCAAACGCCATCTGTGCCGCAATGCAGTTGGGGTCGGGGTTAATCGTAGCGGTGCTTTTGCCGAATATCTGTCCATTCCCGCGGGCAACGCCTTTCACCTACCTGATAATATTGAAGACGAAATTGCCACCATCCTCGACCCTTTTGGGAACGCAGCCCATACGGCCCTGTCGTTTAACCTGGTGGGGGAGGATGTCCTGATTACCGGTGCCGGACCCATCGGAATCATGGCCGCGGCACTGGCCGGACATGTTGGGGCCCGATTTGTTGTGATTACCGATGTGAATGACTATCGCCTGAAACTGGCATCAAAGCTTGGCGATTTTCGCACGGTGAATGTCAGCCGGGAGCGAATCAGGGATGTGCAGAAAGAACTGGGCATGCGCGAGGGATTTGATGTGGGTCTGGAGATGTCGGGCGTTCCAGGCGCATTTCACGAAATGCTCGAAAATATGAACCACGGTGGTGAAATCGCCATGCTCGGCATTTACGCCAAGCCGCTGCCCCTGGACACGGACCAGGTGATTTTCAAGGGGCTGACCCTCAAGGGGATCTATGGCCGGGAAATATTCGAGACCTGGTACAAGATGGTCAGCATTCTACAGTCCGGGTTGAATATCCGTCCGATCATTACCCATCGGTTTCCCGTAGACGACTTTCAGAAAGGGTTTGATGTCATGAACAGCGGGTATTCGGGAAAGGTCGTTTTGAATTGGAAATAAGGCATCCCAATAATTATGGGTTTGCATTTGTATTGACCGCTGGAGTCTTCAGTACGTCTTTTTCTGCAAGGTGTCTGCCTTTTTTGTAAAATCCTGTCTAAAAGACCAGTTCCTCTTTGAAGCGCAACATGCCCTCCTCCGGAAAGATCCGTACCAGATACAGGTGCATATTCTTGCTGCCAAAATCTTCATAGTACAGAAACATGTTGTCATCGTGCGCATGATTGCAGGAGGACAGAGTGCCGCACATAAACTGGGTAAAGGAATGCCCGTGATATAGATTTGTGGTTCTCATCAGTTCAAGTTGATGGGTATGGCCGCAAAAGATGTTTTCGATATTATGCTTATTTACAAAAGCAATCAGACGGGAGGAATTTTCTAGAGGCGCCTCGTCGGTACCTAAAATGGAATGATGGATCAGCAGCAGCGGCAGGTCATATTCTGTCTGATTGATTTTTTCTGAAACCGCGTCCAGGATGCTTTCCTCAACAAACCCGTCATCACTGTAAAGTTCATTGACATCGATGTTGATAATCAATACGGACTTTCCATCTATTGAAATGGGTTTGATAAAATTGATATCGGTAAAATTATCACGGACCTTGGTTATTTTCCGGTTCAAAAAGAGGTGCTTCTTGCTGGTTTTCGCGGTGTCGGGCAGATAGATTATTTCCGGGTTGTAAACATATTTACGGAATAGTTCATGGGCACGCATATTTCTTTTATCATGATTCCCGATGATGGAGATGACATTTTTGCACTTGATGGTATTTAAGAACCGCCCTGCTTCCGCATACTCATCTTCCAGACCATCTGTCGTATTGTCTCCAGTGTTGATAACAATATCGGCATCGTATGAGTTAAGTTTTTTCAGAAGAAGATTGTCGTCTCCCTCCCAGTGACGGGGGCCGAAATGAAGATCCGAGATATGTAAAATGTTCATGCCGTGATTCCTTACGGGTTGTTATTGATAATTTTTAGCGTACTGAAAGTTAGAATCGTAGATTAATTGTTACCACCTAGGCCTCCGTATTTCCAGAATAACATGCGATCTCCTTGTTTGAATATTACGATAAATCAGTCCCTTGTTCCAAAGTATCTCGGTCACTTAAACGGAGTGCAGCGACGCTGTTTTTTTCTACTTCCCAGATTTATTTTTCATAGTCAAGGGATATCGTCTTTTCCTCATTGATATTCTTTTGAAACCATAAAAAAGAGAAGTGGTCGGTCAACTCGAAGTTGGGGGTAAAAAGAGTGACTCGCTTTCCAGTGATCAACAACAGCGTGTGGCCATTGCCAGGTGCCTGGTGGGTCTTTGCGATCGTGCTATTTCCCGGGGGGCTTTCGGCGCAAAGGTAACCGGCGGGGGACGGGGTGGATACATGTCTGCGATCGTACCCGACAAGGAAACCCAGGGAAAAGTGGCTGCGTCCTTCATCGCGGACGGGTACCAGACCATTAAGGCTGAAATCGGTAGGTGAATGGGCCTGTGTTTTTGAAGAACCCCGCAGCAAGCTGCGAGGAATCTTTGACCGGAAGGAATTCTGTCTA
>Ga0164313_10002004_pt1 | contig 18274 bp, 16 predicted proteins | sample GuaBasSedimGuay4_FD_113735 | JGI IMG/M metagenome (GOLD analysis project Ga0164313, IMG submission 113735) | Subseafloor sediment microbial communities from Guaymas Basin, Gulf of California, Mexico - Guay4, Core 4569-4, 0-3 cm | ecosystem: Environmental > Aquatic > Marine > Hydrothermal vents...
AGGTTTTGCATCTGGATAAAGAATCTCCTTCACGTATCAAAAAACTGGAAGGCCGTTTGTTGCAGTTGGATATTGAAGGCTTGAACATAACGCTGTATTTCACTTTCAAATATGGCAACGTCCGCGTACGCCTCAATGATGATGGAACACCCGATACCACCATCAGCGGTACACCGATAGCCCTGTTTTCGATGGCCGAACCCGAAGATGCAAACTGGGGATTGCCGGATTCAAAAGTACAGATCAATGGTGATGCCAGCCTGGCACGTGATCTGGAACGAATTTTCAGCAAGCTGGAGCCCGATTGGGAAGGCCCGCTCGCAGGTATGCTTGGCGATACAGCCGGCTACCAGGCAGCCCAGGGTATCCGCCAGGGTGTTGAAATGGCTCGCGAAACCGCGCGGACAGCCGGCAAGATACTTTCTGAGTTTATGAAAGACCGCCATACATGAGAAACAGCCTGCGCCAGTTTCTGAGAATCTGGCACATCGGTGTCATCCTCAAGCGTTACCGGCTGGATAATTTGTTTAACACTGCCCAGCTTCCTGCCCCTATTCGCTGGTTGCGGGTTTTCATTCCCACCGGTAAAGATTTTTCAGGTTCACCCCGGGGTGAGCGCCTGCGCATGGCATTGCAGGATCTTGGCCCTGTTTACGTGAAGTTTGGACAAATATTATCTACCCGCCGGGACCTGTTGCCAGCGGACATTGCTGATGAACTGGCCCTGCTACAGGATCAGGTGCCACCATTTCCCGGTGAGCAAGCCCGGGAGATCATTGAAAAGGCCCTGGGTAAGCCCGTCGATGAAGTATTCGCTTCTTTCGACACCAGGCCGTTGGCTTCCGCGTCCATTGCACAAGTTCACCCCGCCACACTGCATGACGGTCGCGAGGCGGTGGTAAAAGTTGTTCGCCCCGGTATCGACAAGCAATTGCGTAAAGACATTGACTTGCTCAAGACCATTGCACGACTGGCCGACAAGTTTATGCAGAACGGTGCCAGGGTTCAGCCACTGGAAGTCGTGCGTGAATTTGAGACTGTGGTATTCGATGAACTCGACATGCAACGCGAAGCGGCCAATGCTTCGATCTTGCGGCGCAATTTCAAGGATTCCAAAGACCTGTACATACCGGAAGTTTACTGGCAATGGTGCAAGCAACGGGTCATGGTCATGGAGCGCGTGTCCGGTCTCCAGGTAGGGGATATTGAGGCTTTGCGCGAACATGGCGTCGATCTGAAAAAGCTTGCCCGGCGCAGTGTGCGAATCTTTTACACCCAGGTTTTTCGCGATAACCTGTTCCACGCTGATATGCACCCGGGCAATATCCTGGTGGATGCCTCTGATCCGGGTGACCCTACTTTTATCGCCATGGATTTTGGTATTGTCGCCAGTCTGTCACCAAAGGATCTGTATTACATTTCCGAAAACTTCGTAGCACTGTTCAACCAGGACTACCGGCGCGTGGCGACCCTGCACATCGAAGCCGGCTGGGTACCAGCGAATACGCGTGTTGACGAACTTGAAGCCGCGGTACGTACCGTGGGTGAACCCAATTTCACACGGCCCTTGAATGAAGTGTCGTTTGGGAAATTGTTATTTGATTTGTTCTCGGTGGCACGGAGATTCCAGCTGACCATACAGCCACAATTACTGATGCTGCAGAAAACACTGCTGAACATTGAAGGCCTCGGCCGCCAGCTTGATCCTGAGCTGGATATCTGGTCGGTGGCCAAACCTGAGCTTGATGCAATCCTCAGGGAGAAAAACAGCCCGGATAAAATCATACATGAGCTGCGTGATCGCCTGCCCCGCTGGCTGGCACAGGCCCCGGAAATCCGCGGACTGATTCATAATGTCCTGATCAGGACCAACAACGAACAAATTGCGCAAAACATGGCAGCCGAAGATAGCAAACCCACTGGCCAGGATCAGGTGGTTTTACGACACAGAACCCTGCAGGGTCTGGCCGGAGGCTCCCTGACAATACCCGGTGCAATCCTGACGGCCATGGAGACAGGGCCCTGGTTTCTGTGGGGGTATTCCGTACCCGGATTTGCCTTGCTGGCCGCTGGCGGGTGGCTGATCTACAAATCCCTCAGGACCGGTTAGCAATGTCCATTGGCTGATTTAAGTCAAATCCAGTACCACAGGATGGGTATATAGTTAGCCATGCCAATAAAGCAGCAGGTAAGCAAAATGTTGAAGACACAATATTTTCTGATTCTCTTTTTTCTGGTTCCAACCCTGTCCTTTGCTCAGAAGGATCTTGTAGCGGAAGACCTGGGGGAGGAAATTGATTTGCAGGCATTGATCATAAAATGCGAGGGTTGCCACGGCCCCAACGGCAATTCAACCCGCGACGACATCCCGAAACTGGCTGGCAAGCCCGTGGGTGAAACCGAAGAGTCCATTACCCAATTTTACTACTACGAACGTCACTGCCCCGGAAAAACCCCTGAGCACGATGGCCTGAAAGGTATGCCAACAGATATGTGCTCTATCGCAAATTCTCTGAGCAAAATGGAGATACAAGCGCTGGCGAAACACTTTTCAACTCAATAGAGTTCAGGGGTCAGAGCGATATTCGGTTATCATCTGAGCATGATTTCACGCCTGTCCATGTGGATACTCACCGCCCTCGGCTGGGAGCTTCACGCAGATTTTCCTGACTTGAAAAAGTATGTCATCATCGCTGCCCCACACACCAGTAACTGGGATTTTCCGCTGGGTATACTGCTGGTAAAAGCACTGAAAATGGATGTGAACTGGCTTGGCAAACACACCATATTCCGTTGGCCATTTGGCGTGCTTTTTCGCGCACTTGGCGGCACGCCGGTGGATCGTACACAGAGTCTGAATGTTATCCAGCAGACAACTGACTTGTTTAAGCAAGCCGATACCCTGGTTTTCGCACTGGCTCCCGAAGGCACGCGTAGCAAAACCGATCACTGGAAAACGGGCTTTTACCACATTGCCATGGCTGCCAATGTGCCCATTGCATTGGGATACCTGGATTTTGGGAGAAAGCAGGTCGGTGTCAGTGACACTTTTTATCCCAGCGGTGACATAGAGGCTGATTTTAAGTGGCTTGCGGAATATTACGAAGACAAACATGGCAAGAATCCGGAAAACACCAGCCTGATCCAGGCAAAGGAAAAGCTCAAAGAACCCAGGTAATAAACCCCATAAACGAACTGATCATAATCACCTGCCAGCGCCGCTTCCTGCTGGTCACATCAGGAAAACTACCGACCGGTTTGTAATTTTCATAAAACTCTGCCGTACCGGGGGGTACAACAGTTGCGCCCGGCAGCAGTTCGTAGATCGTTGTTGAGCGGTAAGGCCAGATATCAAAAATGGGCAGCGTACGCGAAGTCGATTCAATGGCACCATTGATACTTCCCAGAATCGGCGGGCCCGGAGGTTTCATTGCCGCCACCCAGCTATTGCCTGGCTTGATATCCTTGCGGATACTTTCCTCCAGTTCCCGCGCGAATGAAACATCTTCAATAATGACGCCATTTTCTGTGTTGTAGCCCTCACCACGCGGGTCCAGGTTGTGTGAGCCCACCATGGAAATATGCCCGTCAATAACGAATGACTTGGCATGCAAACCGGATCTTGGCCCCGGCATTTCAAGCGTCGGGTTTGGCCCGACAGCGGGAATCTTTCCACTATTCAGGCCCAGGCGTTTCTCTTTGATCAGTTCCGGCATACGCGGAAAAAACTCCGCGGCATCGGCTGCATAGGGACGGAATTCATAGACATTGAATCCCAGCGTCTTGATATAGTGTTTTTTGTGTTTGTGGGTGTGGGAATAGGCAGAAAAAGCATCGGTAGCAGCGAGGCTATTGGTTGAAAACAACAATTCAATATCCGGGTGGTCTTTACGAATGGCCTTGAACAGCTTACGTGAGCGCTTCGACAGAACGAGGTAAGGTGACTGAATAACCACCGATTTCTCAGCAGCGGCAAGTGCCGCATGCAGGCCATCCGTAACATTGGCATGCAAGACTTCCTTGCTGTCATTGTCATGTGGCAGGTCATAATAGTACTTTACCGAATCGACGTGATGAGCGGTCTCCACAAACAACGCATGCATCAGACCACTATTTTCAACTTCGGCGAGTAAAGGCTGAAGTCTTTCCGGCGCTTCAAAACCACTTGGGCTTACCGCTTCAGCATCAACAATCAATGGCGCCACATCACGTAAATGGCCAATTTCAGCTGTGATATCACTGTCCCAGAACAAATCGAAGGAAGCTCGCATATCAGCGGCAACCGAACCATAAACCAGCACTTCCCGGTCCTTGAAATCATAATCAGTATCAAAATCAAAATACCGGTCTGCGATATTACGTCCACCCGTCATGCCGACCGCGTCATCGATGACCTGAAGCTTGCTGTGCATACGTTGATTGGTTCTGATAAAGCAGCATGTAACGCCACCGAACATTGTCCAGCGGGTGGTCCGTGCGTAATTGAACAGGGGGTTGTAAAGACGCACTTCAAAATTATCGTGTTCCAGCGCGAGACCTGCCAGGTAATTGAGCTCGGAAACAGTAAACATCTGGTCAAACAGAATTCGCACCCGCACGCCACGATTTGCAGCCTGCACCAATTCATAAATGAGCAAGCTACCGGTCTGATCACGCCTGAACAGAAAATTTTGTAATTCGATACTGTGTCGTGCGGCCCTGATCAGGTGCACACGCGCTTTGAGGGAGTCTTCTCCAATATCCAGCAATGTTGCGTGATGCTGATCTCTGAGTACATTCACATTACCCAAATACAACAAAGGCGAATGGATGGCGCAAAATGGATCGCTGGCAGCCTTGCATTCAATTTCCACTGATTGCTCGGTAGCTATCCGCTCTTCCACAGCCAGCTTCAACTCAGGCTGTACCTGTGTTGAACATCCATACAAAAGCAGGATGACTGTAAATAGAAAGGTTCTCATGGTCGGATATTATGAATTATTCAAAGATGGCCCGGTTGATTCGCGCAATTTTATCTCACTGCTGCATAGATTGCTGTGCTTAAAAAGGTCGTTACGAGACCAACGCTGTGAAGCATACCTTTAATTGGCAGATGCAACGCATGTGGAAGTTCGGACGTCAATTATGAAAGGCTGAAACCCTCCAGCTCAATTCCGTTCTGCCTGACTGCCACTGCCGCTATAGCGTGATCGGCCGGCCTGGCCATGGCCAAACGCCAGGCAGAATGATCATCATCAAGCATACTCAGAACAGACGGTGGATTGTCAGGGTCGGTATCGACGCTAAAGCGGTTTAACTGGTTGGCAATGCCTACCCCACTCGCCTTGACGACCGCTTCGTTGCAAGCCCAGGTGTGCATGAATGCCCGCTGAAGCTGTTCCCCGCCAAGCTCAGATAATTCTTCGGTTTCCTGCTCGCTGAAATATCGTTTGGCCAGCGCGAGAGGTTTACCTGCCCGGCGCGCTGCAATTTCCAGGTCAACACCGATGGCAGCCCCACTGCTGACACCAATCAGGTAGCAAACGCCACTGCGGGCCACACTGAAATTCAGTTCACCATTCGACTGTGCGTTATCCAGTTCAGGTCTGCCCCTGATTCTGCGATTGATATGAATATCTTTGCCCGGCAAGCCCAGGTAGGCACCGAGCAACAGGCGCAGATAAAAACGCCTGACTGAACGTTGTTGCACAACAGAAAAATCGCTGGCCTGAACACCGGCATCCGGATTCAGAGGATTTGATAGTCTATTGAAATCAAGATGCCACAAGTGCACAGCATTACCCCGGGGCTTCTCAAGTTGCCGCAGCGGAAGCTGTCGCGGTCCAAACGAATCCGGTCCGATAATTTGACCTGCTTTTGTCACCTGCCAATCCTGATCATCGTTAGTGCGCTGTATCGAATACTATAATTGACCTGACGGATACTGTATAGCCTGAAGACCCCCGCTTAGGCTACAATGTGCGATTGTTAATACACGCCTGAAATCTGGCACACCAAACTTTTCCTGCCCGGTATATCTATGCAATTTAAAAACGTTGTTATTCAATCACTTGCCGCAATTGAAGCGCCTATCAGAATTACATCTGCCGAATTGGGAGAGCGTTTGCGCCCAACCATGGAACGGCTGGGCATCCGCACAGACCTGATAGAAGAGATTTCCGGTATAAAAGCAAGACGGTTCTGGGAAAAGGGAACACAGCCTTCCGATGCCGCGACCATGGCAGCAGAAAAAGCCATTGATGAAGCAGGCATTGACCGCAATGAAATTGGTGTGCTGATCAACACTTCGGTTTGCCGGGATTACCTGGAGCCATCAACCGCCTGCCTGGTACATGGAAACCTGGGTTTGGGTGATCGCTGTCTCAATTTCGACGTTGGCAATGCCTGCCTGGCTTTTCTGAACGGAATGGACATTGCGGCACGGATGCTTGAGCGCAATGACATTAAATACGCGCTGGTTGTCGATGGTGAATCCAGCAGGCCCATAACTGAATCTACGATTGAACGCCTGCTGCACCCTGATGTGGAAGAGGCACAGTTCCGGGCAGAGTTCGCCTCACTGACACTGGGTTCCGGCTCAGCAGCAATGGTCATGTCACGGCGGGACCTGGCACCGGAAGGCCATAGTTACCTGGGCGGCGTAACGCGGGCTGCCACCGAGTTCAACAAGCTTTGCTATGGCCAGATGGACCGTATGGTAACCGATACCCGCACACTACTGACAGAAGGCCTGAAACTGGCAACCAAGACATTTGGAGCCGCCCGCGAAGCTATGGGCTGGGTGGTCGATGAACTGGATCAATTCATCATTCACCAGGTCAGCAAGGCACATACCGACTCCCTTATGCATTTGCTGGGACTGGACCCGGAAAAAATCTACCGCATCTACCCTGAACTTGGCAATATCGGACCCGCAGCAGTACCTATTGCATTGGCCAAGGCTGTTGAAATGGGCAAAATCAAACGTGGAGATCGCGTGGCTTTGCTGGGTATCGGATCCGGATTGAATTGCTCCATGGCCGAAATTGTCTGGTAAATGAGCGGAATATTGCACCAGTTTCCCGGCTAATGTTCCAACCATCTGAAAAACTCTATCCATTTACATCTCACTGGCTGGATATTTCCGGTCAACGCATGCACTTTCTGGATGAAGGCCCTCGCGATGCACCCGTCGTATTGATGGTGCATGGCAATCCGACCTGGTCATTCTACTTTCGAAACCTGGTGCTGGCTTTGCGTGACCGTTACCGTTGCATCGTGCCGGACCATATCGGTTGCGGTCTGTCGGACAAACCCGGGGATGATCAGTACTCCTATACCCTGGCACGCCGGATTTCCGACCTGAGCGCCTTGATGGAACACGTGCAACCCAAAACGCCCGCTCATATGACGCCTGTTCACCTGGTGGTGCATGACTGGGGCGGTATGATCGGCTTTGGCTGGGCAGTAGAACAGCCCGACCAGATTGCCAGCATGGTTATCGCCAATACTGCGGCATTTCCCTTGCCGAAAGAAAAGAAATTCCCCCCGGCCCTGTGGCTGGTACGTAACACGGCGGTGGGTGCGTTAATGGTGCAGGGTCTGAATGCATTTTCCGGTCTGGCCGCACGTGTGGCGTTCAAAAAACCAGTCAGCACAGAAGTACGTAAGGGCTATACCGGCCCCTATGACTCATGGGCCAATCGCATTGCTACCTTACGTTTTGTACAGGATATCCCGTTGGGACCGCAGGATGCAGCCTGGGGTATCGTGGCATCAACGGAAGCCCGATTACCGGACTTTGCCGGCAAACCCTGCCTGCTGGCATGGGGCGAGAAAGATTTCGTCTTTGACCTGCACTTTCTGCGTAAGTGGCAACGAATATTCCCGCAGGCCAAAGTACTTAGCTATCCTGACTGTGGCCATTACATCCTCGAAGATGCCGGGCCGGAACTGACCGAGGCAATCAGCACCTTTATTGACGCCAGTGAACACGGAATCACATAAGACTGAAATCTGCAATATTGCAGCGGCACTGGCCAGCCAGGCTGACCGGCAGGGTGGCAACGTGGCAATTCACTATCCCGTTGGGAAACGCAGCGGGCGTGTGCAATATGCCTCGATAAGCTACTCCGCACTCAATCAACTTGCAGACGAATATGCACACGGTTTGATTGAATATGGCATCGGACGTGGCACGCGAACCGCACTGATGCTGACACCGGGCCTGGAGTTTTTTGCGATGTTTTTTGCCTTGTTCAAGGCAGGTGCCGTTCCTGTTTTGATCGATCCGGGCATTGGTATCAAGCCCCTGAAAACCTGCCTGTCCGAGGCTGCACCCCAGGCTTTCATCGGCGTTACAAAGGCCCACATAGCCCGCAAGTTACTTCGTTGGGTACCCGGCATAAAACTGGTCACCGCAGGCCCGAAACTTGGCTGGGGCGGTTTGAACACCAGACAATTGCGCAAACTGGGACAAAAAAGCTCGGGTGCGGTGCTGGCAGATACGCAAGCCGGGGAGATGGCCGCGATATTGTTCACTTCCGGCAGCACCGGTATCCCCAAAGGCGTGGTGTATCGTCACCGGCATTTCATGGCCCAGGTTGAGATGCTGCAATCAGCATTTGATATTCGTGCAGGCGAGGTCGATTTGCCAACATTCCCCCCGTTCGCATTATTTGATCCAGCGATGGGGATGACGACGGTGGTGCCGATGATGGACCCCACCCGGCCGGCCAAAGCAGACCCGCGATTACTGGTACAAACCATTGAGCGCTTTGGCGTCACCAACATATTTGGATCCCCGGCACTATTAAACGTGCTGGGCCGCTATACGGAAGCAGAGAATATTTCCCTGCCATCAGTTCGCAGAGTGATTTCAGCCGGTGCAGCCATGCCGGTCGCAACTGTACGGCGGCTGCAAAAGGCCCTGCCAACCACGGCGGAAATTTACACACCTTATGGCGCAACTGAATGCCTGCCGGTGGCCAGCGTTTCCGGTACTGAACTGAACGAGCAAGTCGAACAACGAACGGCACGCGGTGAAGGAACCTGTATCGGCCGACCGGTCGCCCCGAACGAAATCAAGATCATCCCGGTCACAGATACCGTCCTGAAATCTTTTGAAGACACAGTTGAATTGCCCGCCGGCATCACCGGCGAGATAGTCGTACACGGCCCAACCTCAACCGATGCCTACTGGCGACGGGAGGAGCAAACCCGGCTTGCAAAGACCACTGATGCCCAGGGACGAATATGGCACCGCATGGGTGATGCCGGCTACTTCGATACCGACGGACGCCTCTGGTATTGCGGACGAAAATCGCAACGTGTGATCCATGCTGACCAGGTAATGTATGCGGACCAGATTGAGGCCATATTTAACACTCACCCGGAAGTCGCCCGCACAGCCCTCGTGGGTATAGGCCCAGCGGGCTATCAGACGCCCGTCCTGTGTGTGGAATTGCTGAACAAGGTCACGACTCACCGGCGTGAACGGGTACGCACAGACCTGCTCCAGATCGGCCGTAACAACATGGCTGCGGAATCGATCAAACACATCCTGTTCCACAAGTCATTCCCGGTCGATATTCGGCACAATGCAAAGATCGGTCGTGAAAAACTCGCCCGGTGGGCTGAAAAAGAACTGTCATGAAGGTACTCGTCACAGGTGGCAGCGGATTCCTGGGTAGTGCGATCTGTATGCTGCTCCGGTCACGCGGAGACGAGGTTATCGCCTATCAACGTGGCGGCAGCGACCGCCTGCAGCAACAGGGGGTCAGCGTATTTCGCGGGAGTATCACTGACCCGGACCAGCTCAATAAGGCAATGCGCGGAGTTGATGCTGTGATACATACCGCTGCAAAAGCCGGCATTTGGGGACCATACGATGAGTATTACCAGCCCAATGTTGTCGGCACAGAAAATGTTATCGCAAGTTGCCGAAACAATGGTGTGCACAAGCTGGTCTTTACTTCATCACCCAGCGTGGTGCACGGCGGCGGCGACATAGAGGGTGGCAATGAATCCCTGCCATACCCGGACCATTTCAATTCACCCTACCCGGCCACCAAGGCACTATCCGAACAACTTGTAATCGCGGCAAACACATCTGATTTGCACACCGTTTCACTACGCCCCCACCTGATCTGGGGCCCAGGCGACAACCACCTGTTACCAAGCCTGGTGGAGCGGTCGAAAAGTGGCAAGTTGCGACTGCCTGGCCCGGATAAACTGATCGATACGGTATATATCGACAATGCTGCCAAAGCGCACCTGCTGGCCCTGGACAAACTGAATACCACCCCCCGAACAGTGGGTGGCAAAACTTATTTCATATCCAATGATGAACCCTTGCCACAACGGGAGATCATCAGCAGCTTGCTCAAGGCGGCAGGCCTGGAAGTGGATATCCAGGCTATCTCACCGAACATCGCGATCGCAGCCGGTACCGTTTTAGAGAACGTCTGGAAACTATTCAGGCTGAAGTCCGAACCACCGGTGACCCGCTGGTCAGCGGAGCACCTTTCCACTGCGCACTGGTACAATATTTCTGCTGCGAAGCGAGATCTGGGTTATGTTGCGGAGGTTAGCATCAGAGAGGGTCTGAAGCAGCTTGCTGGTACACAAGGTATGACTTTTTAACACAGGTAAGAGCTTTGGGAGGTTCCCGCTTTCGCGGGAATGACTTTGCCTTCGTTAAATAGCAGTGGCAACCCAGCCCAAAAAAGGCCTTGTGCCACGAGCGCTTAAACAATCACGAAGTCATCCTCGCGAAAGCGGGGATCTCCCAACGCTCTCGATATGCCCGAATATACATATCTGGAAAAACCAGATCAATGCATAGGCCGCCCACGAACCTTCCTGATCAACCACTCCAGTTTCGAATAATCCAGCAGCTCCAGATCTTCCTCAGAAGCATCCTTGTAACGCCCATGATATTTATGCTTTACCCAGGCATTGATATCCAGTCGTTTACTGTACTCAAACAGGTAGTTATTGACCGGATGGAAACCATCCTTATGCACAAAAGTAGTACCAAAGTCGATCACATAAGGTTTTCCATCGCGACCGGCAATCAGGTTTGATTTGGATTTCAGGTCGCCGTGGCTGACCCCCCTGGCATGAAATGCCCGGATAATCTCCAGCAAGCCTGCAAACCAGCGGTCCCGGTCCTGCCAACCGGCTTCCCTGAAAGGAACGCCATCGACGAAATCCATCAACAAATATTTGCCTGCCAGCATGCCATAACACGCCGGCACGCCTTCAACACCCTGGAGTTGTTGATAAGCTGAGTATTCTCTTTCCAGGGTTGCCTGGCGGGCTTTTAGGATGGCACCGCGGCCCATTGCTGATTTGATCACGAGTTTTAAACCATCACCTTCAAACAACAGCACCGTACCCTGGTTAGAAGTTGCCAGGATATTTACACCGGACACAAGGCTGGTTTCAATCCAGCGCAACAGATCATCTGCTATGGCAGCAATGGTTGCGGGGAGTTTAATATCATCTGTCATTGCTTGCGGATAATACCGGCAACCGGGCCGTGTTTATAGCAACCATATTTTCCGGTGCAAAAAGATGCACTCAAATTACTCGTAGGAATAATGTATGGTTACTTGCTAACATGCTGATCTTCGCGCCATCCCAGGGAGTTTCCATGCGCCTCAAATCACTATTGGGCCTGTTGCCTTTATTGCTAATTTTTCCCGCAGCCAGTGCACTGGCCGAGGCTTACCCCTCGACTTATAGCCCGCTGCCATCTACGGCTACGCTGATCACTCACGCAACGATCCTGACCGGTACCGGCGAACGCCTGGATGATGCAAACCTGCTGATGTCAGACGGTAAGATTTCGTTTGTAGGTGAAGGCCAAGTACCTGATGGTGTAACAACGATTGATGCCAGTGGTCGCTGGGTGACACCGGGGCTGATCGATGTCCACACCCACCTGGGTGTCTATGCCAGCCCTGGCGTTAAAGCACATTCCGATGGCAATGAAATGACCAACCCGGCGACACCTAATGTGTGGGCCGAACACAGCGTCTGGCCACAGGACCCCGGATTTTCGCGTGCACTTGCTGGCGGTATTACTTCGATGCAGGTGCTACCCGGTTCCGGTAATTTGATTGGCGGTCGCGGTGTGACTTTGAAGAACGTATACAGCAATAGCTACCAGGGCATGAAGTTTCCCGGCGCACCTCATGGTATGAAAATGGCCTGCGGGGAAAACCCCAAGCGTGTTTACGGCGAACGCAAACAATTGCCAAGCACCCGCATGGGCAACATGGCAGCCTACCGGGCGCAATGGATCTCGGCACAAAAGTATATCGATGACTGGGCCGCCTATGACAAGAAAGTCGCAGAGGGTAAAGACGATGCCAAAACTCCGAAACGTGACCTGAAACTGGAAACGCTGGCTGCTGTGCTCAAAGGTGAGATCCTGGTGCATATGCATTGCTATCGTGCCGATGAGATGATGACTATTCTGGATATGGCTGAGGAATTTGGATACAAGGTCACGGCTTTTCATCATGGTGTTGAGGCTTACAAAATTGCCGACAAGCTGGCAGAAAATAATGTGTGTGGCGCACTTTGGGCTGATTGGTGGGGCTTTAAAATGGAGGCCTACGACGGCATCCAGGAAAACATTGCCATCGTCGACAGACCGGAAGGCAGCTGTGCCATCGTGCATTCCGATTCTTCAGAGGGCATACAACGCCTGAACCAGGAAGCCGCCAAAGCCATGACCCGTGGCAACCTGGCCGGTATGGATATTCCACCGGAACGTGCCATTGGCTGGATCACCAGCAATGCTGCGAAAGCACTGGGTGTGGCCGGGCAAACAGGCTCACTTGAGGCTGGGAAAATGGCTGACGTGGTCATCTGGAACAGCAATCCATTCAGCGTTTACGCCAAGGCTGGACAGGTATTCATAGATGGTGCGCTGGTCTATGACCGCGACAACCCGGATTTACAGCCAGTATCCGATTTTGAGCTTGGCCAGTTACAGGGCCAGAATATGGAGGCGCGCAAGTGAAAACACTAAAAACAATCATTATCACCTCGTTAGCTATCTTCACAATGGCAGCACAGGCGCAAACCATCATGATCAGGGGTGCGACCGTTCACACGATGGGCAAAAACGGCATCCTTGAAGATACCGATGTATTCATTTCAGGTGGCAAGATACAAAAAATTGGTAAAAATTTACCGGTGCCACAGGATATTTACGTATTTGAAGCCGAAGGGAAACCGCTTACACCGGGTTTCTTTGCGGGAGTTACCAACCTTGGTATCACGGAAGTTTCTGCGGTAGAGGAATCTTCCGATGGCAGCCTGGCATTGAAAGAAATGCGTCCGGAGTTCAATGTTGTTCCCGCCTACAACCCGCACTCAAGCCTGATCCCTGTAGCCCGGATTGAAGGTTTTTCATTCACCCTTCTTGGTGCTGGTTCGAATGGGTCAATTTTCGGCGGTCAGGGCAGCATGGTCGCTCTCACAGGTGACTATGAAAGCTTCATCGGAAACCCGGTACTGTTTATAAATGTTGGAAGGGATGCAAGCGCCCTCAGTGGCGGGTCTCGTGCCGGTCAATGGATGCTGCTGAATCAGGCGATGGAAGAAGCTGACAACCCACCCGCATCTAACGAAACAGCCCTGTTGACACGTGCCGGGCGCAATACCCTTTCCTCGTTTACCAACGGCGGCAAAGTAATATTCAATGTTGACCGCGCCAGCGATATTCTGGAAGTGCTGAAATTTGCACGCAGGTATGAATTAGAGGCCATCATCTCCGGCGCAAGCGAAGCCTGGATGGTGGCAAAACAGCTGGCCGTTGCGAAAGTTCCGGTTTTGCTTAACCCCTTATCCAACCTGCCAGGTAATTTCGACAGTCTCGGATCACGCCTGGACAATGCTGCAATACTTGAAGCAGCAGGGGTCACCATTGCCATCAGCGGTGCCGGCGCTCATAACGCCCGCAAGCAACGCCAGATGGCGGGTAACGCGGTTTCCTATGGCCTGCCACATGAAGCCGGTATCGCGGCTTTAACCAGCAACCCGGCACAAATGTTCGGCTTTACAGATGACCAGGGCGTCATCAGGAAAGGTAAACCTGCCAATGTGGTGCTGTGGAGCGGCGACCCGCTGGAGGTTACGAGCGTGGCAGAAAGGGTAATCATCAACGGTGAGCTGATTTCAATGGAATCACGCCAGACAAAACTCCGTGATCGCTACTTGCCGCAAAAAACAGATATGCCGAGAGCCTATATCAAACCCTGAGTATCAAATCCTGAGTATCAAACCCCAAGTTCCTGAACTAAGATTAAGCTAGTGTACATACAGGAGCCTGGATATGAGAGCCGGATCAACACTCGCAATTCTGGTATTTGTTGCCGTTGCCATCGCGCACCTGATGCGACTGAATGATGGCATCGTCGTGATTGTTGGCGACTGGAATGTGCCTCAATGGGTCAGCATTGTGGGCATCATGGTGCCGGCGGCGATTGCATTTATGCTGTGGAAGGAGCGTTGAGGGGGCCTTCCCTGGGGTTTTTCGCGGCGGGGACGCCGCTCCTACAGATCGATTGGTGGCAACCTTAAAGATTCAGACGCAGCAGAACCGCTCTCCTATAAAATAACCTGCGTTGGCTGTTGAAGCGTAGTTGATCCGACCGGACTAAATGATCCGCAGCGGCATGGGGCACCTGCTCTCTGGATTCGGGGGCTCTGATATGGGTCGTGGGAGCGGCGTCCCGCCGCGATTGTTCTTGTTTTGTACCAGGTTTAAAAAATCGCGGCGGGACGCCGCTCCTACTGGGAATTCAGGAAATCCACGACCATGTGGCTGAAGGCCTTTACGCCGTTTTCCATGTAGGGTTCATGCATATCGAAATAGGGTGAGTGGTTGGTTGGTTGTGTGGTCGGATCTACATCAACAGGCCAGTTGCCCAGAAATACAAATACTGCAGGCGCGACATTGCCATACTCTGCGAAATCCTCGGCCACGGTTTGCGGCTGAATTGAGTGCACCGGGTACCCCGAGGCCCGTTCAAGTGCAGGCATTACCAGGGAAGTCAGCTCAGCATTGTTTTGCAGCGGCGGCGGGCCTTTTTCAATTTCAAATTCGATCTCAGCACCGGCACTTTCAGCGATAAGGCGGGCTGTGCGCTCCACCGCTTTATGAATGTAGGCCCGCATATCGGGATCAAAGGTACGGATGGTGCCTTCCAGTTCGACCTTGTCCGGTATGACGTTGTTGCGAATTCCACCGGTGATACGGCCCACACTGATGATTGATGGCGCCTTGGTAACATCCACCTGGCGACTGGCAATGGTCTGCAGGCCCAAAACAATTTGTGAGGCAACGACGATCGGATCGACACCGTCCCAGGGTCGTGCACCGTGGGTTTGCCTGCCTTTGACCGTTATCTGATAGCGATCGGCGGCAGCCATCATCGGGCCGGGTTTTACCGCAAACTGGCCACCGGGAATACTGATACCAACGTGAATTCCAAACACGGCTGACGGAACACGGTCTGCAAATATCCCTTCATCCAGCATCATCGAAGCACCGCCATCTTCACCTGCCGGCGGGCCTTCCTCAGCCGGCTGAAAAATCAGCATCACTGAGCCGGGCAACTCGGCTTTCATATCATTCAGGACTTTCGCCGCACCCAGCACCATCGACATGTGATTATCGTGACCGCAGGCATGCATAACACCCACATCCTGACCGTTGTACTCGCCACGAACCTTTGAAGCAAAAGGTAACCCGGTCTGCTCGACTACCGGCAAGCCATCCATATCTGTACGTATGGCGACCAGCGGGCCCGGGAGGCCACCTTCAATGATAGCTGTCACACCTGTATGGGCGATGCCGGTGCGTGGTTCGAGGCCCATGCCTCGCAGAATTTCTGCGACCCGCACCGAGGTGTTGAACTCTCGGTTACTCAGCTCCGGGTTTTCATGGAACCAACGACGCCATTCGACCACCTGGGGTTGAACTGCTGCTGCGGCCTGATCGATTTCGTCGGGGGTAATTCCCGCGTGTGCACCCGTCATCAGCAAACAGGTACTGGCAATAAGAAGAAGTCTTTTCATTGTTCTCTCCAGGTTTTTACAGGCAATTGGTCTTTGGGCTAAATACAGCCGTCATTCAGGTATCGCCTCGGCCGTGTTTCTGGACACTTTAAGGCATTGCGGGGCCTCCGATGGCCTGGCCACCGGTGAAACGTTAACCCCTGCGGCACTACTGTCTCTGCGACCATCAGCACCGCCCCAAAACATGCAGGCTTCAGGATCAAATACTGCCAGTCCGGCTGCACCCATGATTGAACGCTCAGACAACTCATACCCCAGGCCCTGCAGTCGATTTCTGACGTCGGAAGGGAACTCCGGTTCCAGAGACAGGCGGTCGGGCTTCCACTGGTGATGAAAACGCGGTGCATTGACGGCACGTTGAGCATCAAAGTCAAAGTCGATTACGTTGATCAGCGTCTGCAGCACAGAGGAAATAATCATTGTACCCATCGGCGAGCCGACAACCATCACGGGACGTCCATCCTGCAGTACTATTGTTGGTGTCATCGAGGAAAGGGGTCGTTTGCCGGGCGCCACCGCATTCGCCGCAGTACCCGCTGCACCCCAGGCATTGAGCAGTTCGGGGCCGACGGAAAAATCATCCATCTCGTTATTAAGCACGATACCTGTTCCCGGCACGGTAATTTTTGAACCAAATATGGTGTTAATGGTTTGGGTGATTGCGACGGCATTACCATACTTATCAAGCACCGAAATGTGAGTTGTTCCAGCATCATCCGGCACCTGGGGCCCATCAAGCTGTGCTGTGACCTGACCATCCGGATTGATTCTTGCGGCTTGCTTGTCGGCATACGTATCCGAAACCAGTTGTTCCACCGGCACAGGATAAAAATCCTGATCACCAAAATGAGCGGCACGATCTTCGAAAGCCAGCTTCATAGTGCTCGCCAACAGGTGGATATAATCGCTGGAACCATGGTTCATGGCACCAATATCATAGCGGCTTAACACATTGAGCATCTGCACCAGCAATACCCCACCAGAGCTTGGAGGTGGCATGCTGATAATGTCGTAACCCCGATAGGAACCGCGAATTGGCTCCCGCCATTTGACCTCATAGCGTGCCAGGTCCAGTTCCGTAACAGCATTGCCGGTAGCCTCTGCAATTTTTGTTGCAATCGGGCCTAACGCAAGTGCTTTTTCGCCTTTCTGCTGAACAAACCGCAAAGTTCCAGCCAGGTCCTTTTGCACGAAATTCCAACCCAGTGGTGGTGCCAGACCATCAACGGTCTGGATTCTTTGGGTTTCGGGATATTTCTCCAAACGCCTGGCTACGTAAGTGACCAGGTTCCGGTGCCAGACACTAACCGACACTCCCTTTTCGGCAAGCTGTACTGCCGGCTCAATGAGTTCCTTCCAGGGCATAGAACCATATTTTTGATGCAGTGCCCAGGCACCTTGTACAAAACCGGGCACTCCTACTGAAAGGGCACCGCTCCTGATGCTATCAGGGTTTTCCGCATAAAATTCAGTGGTTGCCGCTGCCGGCGCCATTTCACGTGCGTCCAGGCTTATGCTTGAACCATCACGCGCATCAAACACAACAGCAAACATACCGCCGCCAAGACCAGAGCTGAACGGGTGGACAACGGCGGCTGCAAACGCTGTGGCGATGGCCGCATCAAATGCATTGCCACCCTTTTCCAGAACCTGTTGCCCGGCCCGGGCAGCCGGGCCGACAGAAGTCACAACCATGCCGTCCCTGCCCCATTCGGGTTCAAAGCTTGCAGCCCAGGCTGGCCCATTGATCATCAAAGCTACAAACAGGGTCAGGATCAGCTTTGTCATAATGCTGCCTGCTCGATCAGTTTGTGATATTTTTTCCACAGCTGTTCCTCTGTTTCCTTGCGTCCGGGGTCTTTTGGAATACATTCCACCGGGCACACTTCAATACATTGCGGTGTATCGAAATGGCCGACACACTCGGTACACAGATCCGGATTGATTTCGTAAATCTCTACACCCTGATAAATAGCCTCGTTGGGGCATTCAGGCTCACAAACATCGCAGTTGATGCATTCTTCGGTAATGATCAGTGCCATGGTCAGTTATCAAATTGTTCCTTCAGGGCCTGCTCAATTTCCCGACCGACAAACTGTGAAACATCACCGCCAAGACGTGCGACTTCCCGCACCAGCGTGGAGGAGATGAAACCGTATTTCTCATCCGGCGTCAGGAACATGGTTTCCAC
>Ga0164313_10002005_pt1 | contig 18272 bp, 13 predicted proteins | sample GuaBasSedimGuay4_FD_113735 | JGI IMG/M metagenome (GOLD analysis project Ga0164313, IMG submission 113735) | Subseafloor sediment microbial communities from Guaymas Basin, Gulf of California, Mexico - Guay4, Core 4569-4, 0-3 cm | ecosystem: Environmental > Aquatic > Marine > Hydrothermal vents...
GCGCGGCGGTGGCCTTCGCCGTGCGGCCCACGGGCGGCGTCCGCGTGCGGGTGCGCTCCCAGGCGGCGCTGGGGTCCGGCCTCGGAGGATCCTCCGCCTATGCTGTCGCCCTCGCCCGCGGAATCCTGACCGCCACCGGAGGCGTGATGGCCGACGAGAGGTTGGTGGCTGTGGCGCGCGATCTCGAGGCGCGGATCCTCGGTATCTCAACCGGAGTACAGGATCACTGGGCGTCGGTGTGTGGCGGGGTGCTGGCCGTCCACCACGAGCCGGGGGGCGAGAGAGTCGAGGCGTTGGACGTAGACTCCGGGTGGGTCGGCGAGAGGATGACGATTTTCGACACCGGCATCAGCCATCACTCGGGGATGGTCAACTGGCAGGTGATTCGGCGGCGTCTAGATGGTGAGGCTGTGGCTGTAGATGCCTTCGAGGCGATTGCCCAGGCGGCTCGCAGCTGTCGGGACGAGCTCATCGCAGGAAACGAGGATGGGGTGGGGCAGGCGGTGGCTGACGAGTGGAGAGCGCGCAAGCGGCTCGCCCCGGAGGTCTGCCCTTCCGAACTCGACCTCGTCGTGGACGCGGGTCTCGCCGCCGGGGCAGCGGCGGTCAAGGCCTGTGGCGCCGGTGGTGGGGGGAGTGTGCTGGTGTGGCACCCTCCGGGGGCGCGGGACGCAATCGTCACCGCCATCGAGTCGGCCGCGCCGGCGGGCCGAGTCGTCGCCACCGGGGTGGCGACGATCGGCTGCCGTGTTCTACCCGTTTAGTTATTCGGGAATGCGCAGGTTCTGACCTGGCTTGATGAGGTCGGGGTTGTCGAGGATGTCCTGGTTGGCCTCGAAGATCTTCATGTAGTCGCTCGCCTTACCGTAGTACTTCTGGGAGATGGCGCCGAGGGTGTCGCCCGACACGACCTCGTAGAAACGTTCGGCGGACACCGGCTCGGGCACGGGTTCCGGCTCGGGCGCCTTCTCGACCTCGATGGCGTTGACGATATTGTCCGCCTTGACCGCCTGGTCGATCTTCTGCATTGCGAGATTTGCCGCTTCGCGGGAGTCCGCCTTGCCTTGGAGGGTGATGACCTTGCCGTGTACCTCGGCGTGGAGGCCGCTGACCCCAGGGGTTGTGGCGCCCACCGTGTTGATCGCTTCCTGAACCTGATCCTCGAAGCTCTTGCCAAACATGTCGAAGAGACCCATTTCAATGCTCCTTCCATTCCTCTTGTCGTTGTTGCGCGGCGACTATAGCAACACTGATTCCGAATTGCGAGCGGGTATACTCGGCGCACGGTTGATCGGCTGTGTTGGGGGAATCGATGGGTGAGTCCGAACTTTACCTGGGTACCGAGCTAGAAGGGTCTGATCGAGTCCACCTCGACATGGACCACCTCACGACCCACGCTGTTTGCGTGGGTATGACCGGATCCGGGAAAACGGGCCTCGGCATCGTCACGCTCGAGGAGCTCGCGCGCCGCGGGGTCTCACTTCTGGTGATTGACCTCAAGGGTGACATGGTGGATCTATTGCTCAATTTTCCTTCGCTCGCAGGTGAGGACTTTGCACCGTGGCTGCCGCCGGATGCAGTCGAGGACGATGATCGATCGAAGGTTGCATCGGAACAGGCCGATTTCTGGCGAAAGGGACTCGAGGGATCGGGGCTTGGTCCCGACGATCTCCGTGCGGTACGCGACGGTGTGTCGTGGCAGTTGCTGACACCGGGAGCAGCGTCCGGCGCGCCCCTCGACATTCTGCCGGCATTGGGTGCGCCGGAAGGCTGGGACCCCGAAAGCGATCCCGACGCCGCCACCGACCGGGTCAACGGCGTGACCTCTGCCCTGCTGTCACTGGTGGGGCGTGGGGGAGATCCTTTGTCTGACCGCGATCACGTGCTCACGGCTTCCGTGATTCTCGAGCACTGGCGGCGGGGCGAATCGCTCGATCTCACGGGGCTCTTGGGCAGCCTTCTCGATCCGCCGATGGAATCTCTCGGCGCGCTGTCCCTCGAGAGCTTCTACCCTCGCGATGATCGAATGAAGTTGGTGATAGCCCTCAATACCCTGCTCGCGAGCCCGGCCTTTGCAGCCTGGACCGAAGGGGTGGCGCTGGACATGAACGAGCTCCTGGGTGACGCGGATGCGCCGCGCGCGAGCATCATCTCGGTCGCTCATCTCGACGAGCGGCAGCGCCATTTCGTGATCGCCCTCCTGGTTTCGGAGCTGGTGGCGTGGATGCGGCGACAGCCCGCATCCTCCGGGCTGCGGGCCCTTCTTTACATGGATGAGGTGCAGGGCATCGTGCCGCCCTACCCAAAGAACCCTCCCACCAAGGGCCCGCTGCTGACGCTTTTCAAACAGGGCCGGGCGTACGGGGTCGGTGCGTGGGTCGCTACACAGAACCCGGTCGACCTGGATTACAAGGCGCTCGGGAACGCAGGGGTCAAGCTGGTTGGACGCCTGATCACCGAACGCGACCGCGCGCGAGCGCTCGAGGGCCTCGGGTTGGCGCGATTGCCGGACGGGCAAGACGCCGACGACATTGTGGCATCACTCGGCAAGCGGCAATTTCTGCTGACCGACGTTCGTGACAAACAGGGTGTCCGCACCTTCGCCTCGCGTTGGGCCATGAGCTACCTTCGCGGACCGGTCACTCTCGCCGAGATGGGGCCGCTGCTGGAAAAAACGGAGCAAGCGACCGAAATCGAGGAGAAAGGCGCCGCGGGCACGTTGCCCAAAGCGCCGCCCATGGCGGCTAACGTGCCCGTGGTGTACGCTGCCGACGCCGCAGGTTTGGCGACTCCGAGCCTCCTCGTCCACGATCGCCTGAGCGTGCAGCGTGCCACCCTCAACCTGTACCGCGAGCTCAATGAATGGTGGCGGGTGCCAGTCGATCATGAGGGATGTCTCGAGTGGGAGGGGACCGAACGGCTGCCGGAGGTGCCGGCGACAGTCGATGAGCCTCCGGCTGGAATGGAGTTTCCGGCCGCGGCGCCCGGCCGGCTGTCGGGCGAGATCGAGAAGGCCGAAAGCGAGTTCAAGACCTGGCGCGCGCGACGGCCGCTGCACATGCTGGTCAACGAGAAACTCAAGCTGGTTGCCGAGGTTGGGGAGTCGGAGGAAGAGTTCCTTGAACGTTGCCTGGAGGTGGCGGACCGGGCGGACGACGCGACCCAGGAGCGCGGGCGCAGACGGTACGAAGGGCGGGTGAAGACCCTCAAGAAAAGGCTTGCCAAGGAGCGGGACGAACTAGAACGGGATCGAACCCAACTCGAGTCGCGCAAGGCCGAGGAGAAGATGGGGATTGTGGAGGGGCTGTTGTCGGTTCTGATGGGGTCGAAGAGCGTCCGCACGGCCTCTAGTAAGGCCGCCTCCAGGCTCAAGACCGCGGCCGGAAAGCGACGCATGCGGCAGAGTGCGGAGTCGTCGGTGCTCGAGTCCGAGAATGAGATCGAACGCCTCGAGGCAGAGCTCGAGAGCCTTGCCGAGGAGCTCCAGGAGGAGATTGACCGCATCGCCGCCGAGTCCGAAGAGAAAGCCGAGCGGATCGAGGAGAAAGCAATCAAGGCCAAAAAGGCCGACATCGCCGTTCTCGATATGTGGCTGGTGTGGGGCTGAAGGGCCGAGCAAGGGGAGAGGACTACCGCTGTGTATCTGTCGCCCGTTCCGGGCTTTCGGGATTTTTGGTCATCCCTTTCCTGGGGCTCACGCCCCAGGCTATGTATCTGCCGCGCCTTCGGCGCTCGGCGAAAACTGGTTCCGATGCGCCATATGCCACCATATTTTCAGCCTGCGTGGCCTCAGGGCGAATTCCAGGGCAATAGCCCACAGCCTCCGTCTGGCGCCGAAGGCGCGAAAGACAATTAGCCTGGGGCGTGAGCCCCAGGAAAGACGAGGTCAAATAATCCGCAAGCCGCGAAGCGGCGACAGACAGAACCACCAGTGGGTCAATTCGGCAGCAGGTATCCAACAGCGGCGTAGCCCACCCAATGGTGCAGGTTGGAGGGTGCGGTGTAGCCGAGTCCGTTCTCCCGCGTCTCGGCCGACACTGGGAGCTCGGGTTCGGAGAGGCTGGTCCCGTAACGCAGGAGCGTCCCCTCCGGGATGCCTCCACCTATATCGGCGGCGATCTTGCGCAGCAGCTCGAGACCGAAAGGCACCGAGAAACGCCCGCACCACGGCAGGCGGTAGCTGAGGTCCTCGGGGTCGACCAGGGTATCGAGGAGACCGTGGAGCTTGTTCGGATCGAGGGCGCCTTCGAGGTGGTCGCGGGCGAGCCCGGTGTCCCGGGCGACGGCCTGCTCGTAGGCCTCCGCATCGGTGCCGAAGGGCGCATGATCGAAATCCGGACCGTAGTGGACCGCATCCGAGGAGATGACGATAGCGAGGTCGCGGCCAAGCAGCCATCCATTCGTGTTCATGATCTCGGCCACCGCCGACGCGAGCCGGTCGGTGATTTCGGTCAAACGATCCCACCCCATATACGGCACCAGGATCGGGACGATCTTGCGCTCGGGATGCCCACGCTGGAGGAAGGGCAGAAGAGCCTCCAGAGAATGCTCACGACAGTGCATGGTGTTATCAATGACGTAGGCATCGTCGGGCAGGGTGGCGATCAGCTCCCCGCGGAGGGGATCCACGCGCATCGGTTCCCAGGGGGCGTGCCACGCCTCGAAGCTGTCGAAGACGATGCGGTCCTTCAGGTCCCACAACCGCGCCTTGTGGAAGACCCCGATCAGAAGCACCCGCGGGGCGGTGATGCGTTCGGTGAGGTGAACGTAGACCCGGCCCGCGTAGAGGTGGTCATCGTGGGGGCAGACGCCGCCGATGAAGCCGTCTCCCAGCGCCATGCCCAGACGGTCGTCCTGTTCGGTGAGGCTTTCCTGTTCGAGCCGGACCGCCGCCGCCACGACCTCCTCGGCGGCTGCTGGCCCGACCACGAAGCCTACAGTGTCGAGCTGGCCGCGGACCAGATCGCCCTCGGACGGCAACCCCATCATCGCCTCCACCTCGGCTCGGCTCGGACCGGGATTTTCAATCGCATTGCCGGATGTCGACAGACACAGTGCGGCGGCGAAGAAGCACAGGTAGGTACTCGAACGCATCTCTCATCCTCCCGATAGGTCCTAAAAGACGTCATATAATACGCATCATACGCCGGTGTGGGGAGGTGGCGTGAAGAGCTTGATTTGCCGGGTGGAAGATCCCTCGAGCGGCCGATACCTCGAGGCGCGGACCGAGGTTGTCGGCGATGACTTTGTGGTGGCAGTCGGCGGCGGCGAGCGGCCCCACATCGGCTGCGTGGTGCTAGCGCAACCGTCTGGCGCCAAGGGCGGAGACACGAAGTGGTCGGCCTCCTGTTCGGTGCTGACCATTCCACCGCACAAGGAGGAGCCGATCGCGAGGGGGATCGCGAAGAAACTCGCGGCAACCCTGGGGCGGGTCACGGTGGTAACTGCCGGGGTCCACGATGACAACATCGACGCCGAAGGCATAGCCACCTACCTCCGGCTAGGCGAAGAGCTGGCCGAGAAGCTCGTCGATGCCCTCGGCTGACGTGCCAGACGCTGCCCCCGCTTACGTCGCAAACACGAAGACACAAAGACACGAAGACATCGCAAAACCACCCATCCACGCAAGGTACCCGCAGATCACGCAGATTAACGCAGATAGCCTACCGCGAGACTCAACCGAGTGGCGAGGTCCCGACCGTCGTCGAACGACGCCCGGGAACCGCTGTATCGGGTCATCGCTCCGAACGCGAGTGTTCGTCGCCATGGCCCGATACAGCGGCCTGCGCTCTCGAAGAGCGCAAGCCTCGCCACCCCTCATCCCCACAGGTGTATTGACGGTGTCCTCTTCCGAACAGGAGAGGGGTGAGGCGGAACCGACGTGCCCCGGGCGCGTCGTCCGGTGGGAAGCATGGCTGCGACGAACGCTCGCGTTCGGAGCAGACCTGCTTCTCACCGGTAGTTGGCGATCGCAAGATCGCCGACGTTTTCGCCGGCAATCCTGGGCACTGCACCATCAGGGAGTCCATCTGCGTTAATCTGCGTGATCTGCGTGATCTGCGGGCATATTGAGATGGATGGACGGCCTTTGTGTCTTCGTGTCTTCGTGTTTGCGACGTGGGTGTGTGGACTTCGGTAGTTGCTCTCCACCGTGCGCCCGATAGAATGAGTTGAGCATGACTATCGTGATCTTCCTTCTGGTTCTGACCGCCGCGGGTCTTGGCGGGTACGCACTTCTTGTGCATGTCGGTCTTGACGACCTCGAGGCGTGGGCCGGTGGTCGGGTGGCCGGTCTGGTGCTGGTGGCGATGCCTGCCTGGTGGGCTGGAGTCGTGGGTGTGCACCAGTGGCGTAGTGTTGGCGTGGTCGTGCTGGTGGTCTGCGCCGTGGTCGGTGGTGTCGTCGCCTGGCGGCGTGGTGCCTGGCGTCAGCTGCTGGTTGCGGAGGTGATTTTCTGGACCGCAGTCGCGGTGGTGATCGTCATCCGCCTCGATCACCCGCAGATCGTCCTCACCGAGAAGCCGATGGACATGGGGATCCTCGCGTCCCTCCTGCGGGCGGAGAGCTTTCCGCCGCCCGACATGTGGCTGGCCGGTGAGGCATTGCCGTACTACTACTGGGGCGCCCTCCTGTGGACGGTGCCCCTGTCGATCGCCTCGTTACCGCTCGAGATCGGCTACAACCTGATCGTAGCCCTTATTGGGGGAATGGTGGTCTCCCTGCTGTGGATGCTCGGTCGGCGGGCCGGCGGCAGCCACTGGTCCGGGCTCCTGGTAGCCTTCTTCGGCCTCTTCGCCGGCACTCCGGATGGGCTTCGACAGCTCTTCGCCGGAGGGTCGCTCGCGAAGTTGGACTACTGGCATTCGTCCCGGCAGATCACCGACACGATAACCGAGTTCCCACTCTTCACGATCTGGCTTGGCGATTTGCATCCCCACCTGCTGTCGATGCCCATCATCTGTCTGGCGCTGCTGATCGCCTGGCAGGCTGGGCGCCATGGCCCGACGGTCCTTCAGACAGTCGCCCTCGCGGTTCTCTTTGGTGTGGCGTGGGCGGCCAACCCATGGTCCATGCCGCCGACTCTTGTGGGAATCGCGCTGCTCCTGTTCGCCGGTCCTGACCGATGGCATTGGCCGGGTGGAGACGGCACGCGCCGCTGGCTGGCGGTGGCGGCGATCGCGGTTGGCGGGTGGATTGTGACGGCGCCGTTCCACCTCGAGTTCCAGCCGTTCTTTCAAGGTGTGAAAATGGTGTTTGCGTGGACGCCCCTGGGGAGCCTGCTGCTCTACGCCGGCTGTCTCCTGATCCCCGCCGCACTCGCAGCTCTGGCGCTCCTGCAACGATTCGTCGGTGGCGATGACGAAGCGAACCGGGCGATCGTGCTCCTGGGGTTGGCGGCCGTCATGGTCGTAGCGGCGGCCTCCGGAAGGCCTACCCTGGTGATGCTCGCGGCGATCTGCGTTCTTTTCATAATCGCGGTGCTCGGTCCCCTGTCGTGCGAGGATCGGCCGGTCTTTGCCCTCGCCGCTCTCGGAATTTTCCTCTTCCTGGTGCCAGAGATCGTTTACGTGGCCGACAGTTACGGCGAAGATCTCCACCGCATGAACACGGTCTTCAAATCCTACATTCAGGCGTGGATCTTCGTGGCCGTCGCCCTTCCGGTTCTGCTCCGCTGGGGGCTGAAGCGACAAGGCGCTCGTCTGGTGATGGTGGCAGTGATGGTGCTGGTCGCTCTTCCGCACCTCACGGGGATGTTCTTGCAGCAGGTTGTGGCGGAAGAACGTGGGGTGGACGGCATGCGGTGGATGACCGCGGGAGACCGAGCCATCGTTCGCTATTTGCGGCAACAGCCGCCGGGAACGGTCATCGCCGAGGTTGTCGGCGGCGCCTACACGGAGTACGCGCGGTTGTCCGCCGCCTCCGGCGTGCCCGCCTACCTGGGCTGGGCCAACCACGAGTCCGTGTGGCGTGGAAACAAAATCCTCCCGGAAACAGAGCGGCGGAAGGAGCTGATCACGCGCCTCTACACTTCGAGCGACGCAGAGGCGATTCTCCTCACGGTGGAGGAGGCCGGGATCCACCTGGTCGCCATCGGCTCCCTCGAGAGCAAGGACTTTTCAAAACAGCAGTTGGCTGAGTTGGCCGCGGCGGGGGAGGTCGTATTGGACGAGGACGGTGGGCAGGTCGTCCGGTTTGCTTCCCCGATCGACGGCCGGTCCGCCTCCGGCCCGGATATGATGGAGCCATGATGTCCGAGAAACCCGAGTTGAGTGTTGTGATTCCGGCCTTCAACGAGGAGAGCAACGTCGCGACCATGTACGAACGGTTGGTGGCGGCGCTGGACGGTGTGGTTGATGGCCTCGAAATCCTATATGTCGATGACGGATCGGCGGATACCACGTGGGAGCGGGTGGCCGAGCTTGCTGCGGCTGACCCTCGCGTCCGGGGTCTGCGATTTGCCCGCAACTTCGGCCACCAGGCGGCCCTCACTGCCGGCGTCGATGCTGCCTGCGGCAAGGCGGTGGTCATCATTGACGGGGACCTCCAGGATCCGCCGGAGGTCATACCCGAGATGGTGGCCCGATGGCGCGACGGCTTCGAGGTCGTCTACGGGCAACGCGAGGAGCGGGAAGGGGAGACCTGGTTCAAGCTCGCCACTGCCAAGCTTTTTTACCGAATTTTGCGTGGCATCACGAACGTTGAAATTCCGGTGGATACGGGGGATTTCCGCCTCATGGGTCCGCGCGCGGTCGAGGCGTTCAGGGCGCTGCCCGAAAGGAATCGATTCATTCGGGGACTGGTGAGCTGGATCGGCTTTCCGCAAGTGGCGGTGAGGTACACGAGACGGGCACGTCAGGTGGGTGAGACGAAGTTCCCGGTCCGAAGGATGCTCCGTTTTGCACTCGACGGGATCACCTCGTTTTCCTTCTTCCCGTTGCGGATTGCGACCTGGACGGGCTTTGCGGTTTCGCTCTTTGCCTTTCTCTACATCGTGGTGGTGCTGGTCCTCAAGGTCGTGGGCGTGAGCTGGCTCGGCTACACATCGCTGATGGCTGCGATTCTGTTTCTCGGGGGTGTCCAGCTCTTGATGATTGGAATCATAGGCGAGTACCTCGGTCGAATATTCGACGAGGTCAAGCGCCGTCCGTTGTATCTTATCGGCGAGAGGACTGACGACGAAGAAGGTGTCATCCCCCCCGAACGCCCAGTCTCTTAGGCCGAATGCTATAACGTTCAAACGTTAAACGTAAAACGTTAAACGTTGTGATCTGATCGTGAGGGAGGATCCATGGACAGCTACTACAAACCGGAGCATCTTGCCCGCTTTGGCGATATCGCCGAGGGAAACGACGAGCTTGCCCGAAAATTCTTCGACTACTACGGAGCGGTGTTCGCGAATGGTGCGTTGACCGTGCGCGAGAAGGCGTTGATTGCGCTCGCCGTTTCGCACGCGGTTCAGTGCCCCTATTGCATCGATGCGTACTCGTCGGAGTGCCTCAAGCAAGGGGCAGATCTCGAGGAGATGACTGAAGCGGTGCACGTTTCGACGGCGATTCGAGGCGGCGCCTCCCTGGTCCACGGCTTGCAGATGCTCGAGCACGTAACCAAGGCCTCGATGTGAACTAAGTACACTTCGGTGTAAGTACGGTCGCATTCGGCCGCCGCTGCATCGCCCCTGCCGGAGCTTTGCTCCCTTGAAATACCACAGGGGACGTCGGTGGTCGCGAAGCTCCGGCAGGGGCGCGCATCGACGCCCTCGATTTTCACCGTACTTACGCAGAGGTGTACAAAGAGACCGCGAAGGAGATCGCCACGTTATGACAGACGCCAATCTGATGCCTGTGCTCTCGAGCGAAACCGTGAGTGAGCTGTCGCGACCGGAAGCGGGTCCGCGGCGGACCACCAGCCTGAGCTCGCGGCGCTCGCCGTTGGCGAAACCGCTGTTTCAGATCCAGACTCTCGAACGGGTGGAGCTCGAACACCTTTCCGAAGGCGGCGACTTCGATGCGGCTGTGCTCACCAACGGGCCTGGACGGCTGGTTGCCGGGGCTGTTGAAATATTCCAAATCAACGTCGGCAAGCTGTGCAACATGACCTGCCGCCACTGCCACGTGGACGCCGGCCCGGATCGCTGGAACGAGGTGATGGATCGAGAGACTGTCGACGCGTGTTTGGCGGCGCTCGATCGGACACAAGCCCATACCGTCGATCTCACCGGAGGGGCGCCGGAACTGAACCCAAACTTCCGGTATCTGGTGGACGAGTGCACGGCGCGCGGAAAGCACGTCATCGACCGCTGCAATCTGACCGTCCTTCTTCTCCCTCGCCATTCCGATCTGCCGCAGTATTTGGCTGAACGCGGGGTGGAGGTGGTGTGCTCGCTGCCCCACTTCAAGCGCCGCAATACCGACGCTCAGCGCGGTGAAGGCACGTTCGAGAAATCCATCGAGGCCCTCCGGCGTCTCAACGCAGCCGGTTACGGCCAGGGTGACCCGGCGCGCCTGCTGACCCTGATGGTGAATCCGGTGGGCGCCCTCCTCACTGGAGACCAGTGCTCGATGGAGCGGGAGTGGAAGCGAGGTCTCGACCAGAACCACGGAGTGACCTTCGACCGGTTGATCGCGCTCAACAACATGCCGATCGCCCGTTTCCTGGAGTGGCTCGAAACGAGCGGAAATCTGCAAGGCTATATGGAGCTATTGGTCAACTCGTTCAACCCAGCCACCGTGGACGGCCTCATGTGCCGTAACACGCTGTCGGTGTCCTGGGATGGCCGGATCTTCGATTGTGATTTCAATCAGATGCTCGATCTCGAGAGCCGAGCCGGCGACAGGGATTCAACCCGAATCGCCGACCTCGATCCAGCCCTCTTTGAGGGCCGGCAAATCGTTACCGGCCGCCACTGCTTCGGCTGTACCGCCGGCGCCGGTTCCTCCTGTGGAGGCGCCATCCACGACACCGCGGAGTAGTTCCCAACCTTTCTGGCCATCCACGTCACAAACACGAAGACACAAAGACACTAAGGCCACGCACCCACGCAATAAAACCGCAGATCACGCAGATAGACGCAGATTATTTGTCGCTGATCTGATGCATTAGTGCAGGAAATTGATGGCGGAACAGTCGGCGATCTACCGATCGCCGCCCGCCGGTGGGAAGCGGGTCTGCTCCGAACGTGAGCGTTCGTCCCAGCCACGCTTCCCACCGGCCAACGTGCCCGGGGCGCGTTGGTTCCGCCAAGCCCTTCTTCTGTTTGGAAGGGGGGGACACACCCCATATACCAAAAGGGAATGAGGAGTGGCGAGGTCTGCGCCCTTCGAGGGCGGAGACCTCTGGATCGGGCCATCACGACAAACGCGTGCGTTCGGAGCGATGGCCCGATCCAGTGGTCCCCGGCCGTCGTTCGACGGCGGTCGGGACCTCGCCACGCGATCGAGTCTCGCGGGAAGCCATCTGCGTTGATCTGCGTGATCTGCGGTTTTCTCCGATGTGTGGGTTGGCCGCGTCGCGATTTCTTCGTGTCTTTGTGTCTTCGTGTTTGCGACGTGCGCGGGTGGGTGGCCGTGCCGGTCAATCCTCGAAGATCTTGATGGTGACGATCGACGCCAACGGCACGTCGTCGGTGAAGCTTACGATGCCGCCGCCTACGTCGGTGTCAACATCGAGCAACAGATCGGGGCCGGTGACGCCCTCGATTCGACCTGTTCGAATCGAACCGTCTTTCATGCTCAGCTCGACCCGCCTGCCGGCCGATGAACGGATGGCCCGCGTGTCGTCGGGCGCGACGATCACAAACCGTTCCATAGCAGCATGACGTTGGCCGGTACGGTCGATCGCGGTTGTTTCGAGACCAAAGCGCATGGCGACCCGGCGGGCGCGTTCGAGGATCCGCTCGGCATCCTCCCACCTGCCGTCGGCGGCCGCGGCTTCGGCGTCACCTACTAGACGGCCCACGAGCTCCTGAGCGATCTCGAGAACCCCGGTGTGGTTGCGGTTGATCAACGCAGCCGCCGAGAGATGACTGATGGCCGCCTCGTGGTCGCTTTGGAAGAGCGCGAGCCGCGCGGCGGCGACCTCGTCCGCCAGTGTGTTTGACGGCCCCGGCATCGGTCGCGCCGGTGTGTGGACTACGGTCGGGAAGGGTGAGGGTGTGAGTGGGGTCACCACCGGCGCGGTCGGTGCCGCGGGTCGAACCGGTGGCTTCGGGCGAAACGGACCAACCTCGAGGACGATCATCGTCGCAATCGCCATCGCCGCGAGGAGGACCGCCAGACCGGCGGCGACTGGCCGGGGCACGTGGTGAACCGGGCCTTCGTCATCCGTGTCCTCATCCGCCGCTCCGGGTTCGGCGGCTGCGGCCGGCTGGGCCGCGGTTCGGCGTGCCGACTTGGGTTCGGTTGGAGCGTCGGAAGCCGGTTCCTCGGGCGCGAGTTCCTTGAGAGCCCTTTCGACGTGGGCGATCTCCTTGCCCACAGACATGAAGCCCACACTCTCGAAGAGGTGGGCAACGGGGAAGAGCTCGCGCGCCATCGCTCGATAGGCCAGGGGTTCGCCGGAGGGCTCCTCTCCAGCATCGAGGCGCTTGATGATCGAGTCCAATCGCTCTTCCATGAGCGGGAACTCCTCGTTCCGCGAACCCATCGATGCGCACTTCTTTTTGATCTCGCGCAGACGCGCGATCAGCGGCCGAAGATCCGGTCTGTTGGAGTCGGTATCGATGTCCATCGTCACGGCCAATAGTACCGGTTCCGGACTGGGTACAGCCTACATCCGGTCGATGATGGCCTGCCCGAAACCGGAGCATGACAGCTCGTTGACGCCTTCTCTGCCCTCCCGGTTCATCAAGCGGGCGAGATCATAGGTGACCTCAGCATCCCGGATGGACTGTTCCATGCCCTTGATGATGAGCTCCGCAGCCTCGCTCCAGCCCATGTAGTCGAGCATCATCACCGCCGACAGGATCAGTGAGCCGGGGTTGACCTTGTCCATGCCCGTGTACTTGGGGGCAGTACCGTGCGTCGCCTCAAAGAGGCCGATTTCGTCCGACATGTTGGCGCCGGGGCCGAGACCGAGACCGCCGACCAGGGCGATGGCCGCATCCGACATGTAGTCGCCGTTGAGGTTTGGCAGTGCGAGCACACTGTACTCGTCGGGGCGGGTCTGGATTTGTTGGAAGATCGAATCGGCGATACGGTCCTTGACCAGGATCTTGCCCTCGGGCATCTTGCCGTCGTACTCGTTCCACAGGCGCTTTTCGCTGATCGTCTTGTCGCCGAACTCCCGCTCGGCCAACTCATAGCCCCACTTGGCGAATGAGCCTTCCGTGAACTTCATGATGTTGCCCTTGTGGACCAGGGTGACCGAGGGCAGGTCGTGGTCGACCGCCCACTGCAGGGCCTTTCTCACCAAGCGCTCGGTGCCGAAGGTCGAGATCGGTTTGATCCCGATGCCGGAGTCCGGGCGGATCTGACGGCCGGTTCGTTCCTTGATGAGCTCGATGATGGCGAGCGCCGTTTCGCTGCCCCGCTCGAAATCGTAGCCCGCGTACACGTCCTCGGTGTTCTCGCGGAAGATAATGAAATCGACCTTGTCGGCATATTTATTGGGTGCTGGCACTCCCTCGAAGTAACGAATTGGGCGCACACAGGCGAAGAGATCGAGATGCTGGCGGAAACGCACGTTGATCGATCGAAAGCGTGGGCACACGCTGTCGTCATGGCCGCAGTTGTCGCAGGTGCCGCCGTGGTCCTGCTGGTGGGCGCAGTTGAGGCAGACGTGGGTCTCCTCGCCGATCGGAGTCGTGAAGGGGCCCTTGATGGCGATCTTGAGGTGACGGATGGCATCCACGGTCTCCTCGGGGAATTCGCTTCCGTAGTGCTGGAGTCCTTCGAGGCCGGCGTACAGAGGGCACCAGGCGATCGCGCGTGCTCCCCCGTAGCTCTTTTCAATTGCGGCATTCACCACGTTCTCCATCACGGGGCTGATGTCGAGGCCGATACCGTCTCCGCGGAGCCTGCCGATGATTGGCCGATCGCCGATGATGAGCTTGCCGTCCTTGTACTGGATGAGATCGCCCTCAGGAATTTTGACTTCTTTAAATTCGACCACGAGATGCCTCCAGGATTTGAGAATCGGTCGTTCGACCGCGGTGGCATGATACGCAAGATGCCGCACTCTGTCTACGGAGGTGCAGGGGTGAGGCACAGGATTCAGGACTTGCCAAGAAATCGCTATCGCTATCGGTTTCGCTATCGCTATCGACGGTGACGCCATCGATCTGAGGTTTCGATACCGATAGCGATTGCGATAGCGATACCGATGGACACATCGGGCGCCTTCCTCTGCGCCCCTTCCCGCCCGGCCCGCCCCACCGTTCTTGTAGAGTGAAGGTGTGAGCAGCAGGATTTGGATTCGATTCGGGGTAGTGTTGGCTGCCCTCGCTCTGGCGGGATGTGCCGGTCCCCCCCGTCACACCGGTGATGTCGACTCAATCCGTGAGGCCGGAGAGTTGCGAATCGCCGTGCGGCCCGGGTTCTTCGACGCTTCGCCAACCGGAGCCGGCGAGCTCGACGAGACCAGGCTACTGACCCAGCTGGCGTCACGCCTCGGGGTGCGGTTGCGCTGGGTCGAGTGCTCCCGTCACGACCGGGTCCTGGAAACTGTTGGGGCTGGAGTCGCCGACATCGGGATCTCGCGCTTTTCTCCTGTCTCACTTCTCGATGGCGATCTCCGTCCGACAACTGCCATCGACTGGGTGGAGGATGTCCTGGTCTGCGCGCGTGCCTCATCTCTTGATGGGCCCGAATCGATTCGCGGTTCGACGGTTCATCTGCACCGATCTCGCGTGGACGACGAGCTCAGTTCATTCCTGGTCAGGCATGGATTGCGAGTTGAGGAGGTCCCGGAAGAGGTGCCGGTCGAGGAGGTGCTGAAACGCGTACAGCTAGGTCGCTACTCGCTGACCGTGGTCGACACGGGCCTCGTTCACACGGCCCGCAGCGCGGTGAGGGTGCGGATACTGGCGAGAGTCTCGGAGCGCCGTGCTCTGGTGTGGGCCGTGCGGGGACGGAATCCTGAGCTGGTCCTCGCCATCGATCATTTTCTCTTTGCCGAGCGCGTCCTGTCGCGTACCAGCAGAGAATCGATCTGCCGCGATCTAAGGGAAATTCGCAAAGCCAGGGTCCTCCGTCTCGTGACCAGGAATTCCGCCACAACGTGCACCGTGGACCGTGGGGGTCTCCAGGGATTCGAGTATGACCTCGCTCTTGGTTTTGCGCGTTCTCTCGGTGTTCGGCTCGAGCTCTCAATCCCACCGCCCGATGTGGATCCGATGGATTGGCTCGAGCAGGGGTACGGCGACCTCGCCGCTCTCCACCAACCCGTGGCGCCGAGGGATAGGGGGGCGTTTCTCGTCACCGCGGCCTACCGGAAAGTGGATCTGGTGAGCGTGGTTTCGGTGAGAGCGAACCCGCCGGCATCGGTTGAGGATCTGGCCGGAGTGAGGGTCGCGGCCACCCGTCCGGTAGCCGAGCTCTGCCGGATGGTTCCGCTGCTGGCGCCGATGAGGGCTGCGCCCCCTGCGGTTGGTGCGGACGGCTTTAATGCGATGCTCGAGGTCGCACGGGGGAACCTGCCGGTGGCGGTAGTCGACGAGGATGCAGCGAAGCTGGAGATCTCCAATCGAGCCGATCTCATGCTTGGTGCGGTTGTCCTGCCCGAGGTAGAGCTGGTCTGGATCCTCAACTCTTCGTCACCGCGTCTCTTCAGTGCCGCGGACCGGTATTTGCGGGACGCCCGGAAGTCGGGCGTCGTGCGACAGCTCGTGCACAACGAGTTTGGATCGTGGCAGCGCTATCGGCGCCGTACTCTTCTGCCGACGCCCGAAGGAGCGTTGAGTCCCTACGACGAGCTGTTGCAGTGGGCTGGTCGTGAATACGATATTGACTGGCGGCTGCTGGCTTCGCTCATGTACGAGGAATCGCGTTTTGATCCGGATGCGGTGGGCCCGGGCGGATCAGCGGGGTTGTTGCAGTTCATGCCCTTCACCTGGCGCGAGCTGGGCGTCGAAGATCCTCATGACCCGACCGAGGCGGTGGAAGCCGGAGGCCGCTACCTGCGGCGACTGATGGACGGGTTCGGCGACCTGCAGCTGTCAGATCGGGTGGCTATGGGGCTCGCAGCGTATAACGTGGGGCCTCGTCACGTCTTCGACGCCCGCCGTTTGGCACGGGAAATGGGTCTCGATCCGAATCTATGGCAAGGGTCGGTCGAGACCGCCATGCTGCTTCTGGATGATCCCGAGGTTGCGCGTCGCTATCCGGCCGGGGTCTGCCGGTGCCGGCGGGCCGTCGGCTACACCCGGCGCATTCTCCGCCGCTACGCCGCCTACACCGAGCAATTCCCACCCGCATGAATCAGATGTTATTCACCTGAAACATGTCCCGCAGCGACAGCAGCGTTTTGGCGAAGTTCATTTCCTTGAGGAACTCCTCCAATTCCTTGCGGTCGGCTCCGCTGCTCCTCTTCTTCTCGACATTTTCCGTGACCTCGTAAAACGCCGAAAGCGGATGCAGATTCAATCGTGAAAAATTGACCTCATACCAGTCGCTGGCGGTGACCCTCTCCCACACCATCGGTGCACGGGTAACGTCGTTGGACCACAGTCCCTCGGCGATTGCCGTGACCTCGCGGTAGAGCTCGCGGAGGATGGTTTGGTGATCGTTCGTGTTCAGCGCCACGCTGAGCTTCTTGGGAGCCGCCTTTCGCCCTGATTCGCCGCCGTTTTCCTGTGCCGGGCCGGGCTGATCGCCGGGATCTGCCTCGTCGGATTTGAGACCGTCGTCGGTGTCGGGCACAGACTCACCGGAACCATCATCCTGGGGGGGAAGCTCCGTGGTCTGGATATCGTCAACGGTGGTCTCGTCGTCCTCAGTTTCAGCTGCAGTCGAATGAGTCTCCGGACTTTCTCCGGTCTGAACGGGTCGCAGTGGGCGGATCGGTTCTTCAGGTTCCGCTGCGGGGGACGGCTCGGACGCTGCAATGGCTTCGTTTTCGGTTTCGCTTTCGGTTGTGGCCGCCGGCGTGCTGGTCCCCTCCCGCTGGTCATCGGTCGGCGAGGCGGTCCCCTTTTCCGTCGCAGCGCGGCGCGCCTCATCAGCGGCCTTGCGGAATCTTAGATGAAACGTGCCGAGGAATTGAAGCTCCGTTTCGCTGATTGGCCGTGCGCGTCCCAGCTTTGCCCGCATGACGTCGAGCTCCAGGAATCGGGCCTGAAGGAGGGCCCGGCTCGGTGCAAGGTTGACGAACTCGGGGAAGTGGTCAGCGTTCTTCTCGAGGACCTCGATCAGGTCGGGGAACGTCGCATAGTCCATGATCTGCTGGTACTGCCCCTCATACCAGTCAATGGATTTTTCCCGCTCCTTGGCTGCCACCAGGCGCTCGAAGACCTCTTCCGGAAAGCCCTTGCGGTACCACTCTTCGCCATACGCGCGCTCCAGCCCCTCGCGAATGGCGATGCGCAGCTGGCCGAGGATCTCGGAAACGATGCGATACGCATCGATGTTCTGTTCCAACCAGTCCATCTATGGTTTCTCCCGCCAGCGATTCATGATCGTTGGAGTCGAGACTACCACGGGAGATGCCTGATTGTTATTTGGCCCGCACTTCTCACCGGGTGTCTACTACGTTGGTGGTATTCGGGGTCAGTCTGCCTCGAGCGCGTAGGCGAAATCGGGATAGTCTGGGCTGTCCTCGACCAGGAAGATGTGACAGGTTTCGCAGTCCATCGGGATCGTGTGCTCGCCGTCGGAGGTCGACATTTCATCGTCGTGGCAGCGCATGCAGCCCGGAAAATCGTCGTGGCCGATATTGTTGGAGTGGGTTTCCCAGTTGGTGTCCATTGCCGGGAAAACGGTCTTGCCGTAGGCCTGAGCTGCCCATTCGGCGCCCCGCGCCACGAGCTCTGGATCTCCGGCCGCGAGCTCGGGGTACTCGGTCGCGTAGAAATCGGCAACCGCCTTCTGAACCGCGGCCATGCCGGCCGCATGGGAGTCGTATCCGCCATTTATCGCCGCGACGGCCTGCCGCTTGTAGAAGGGCAGATCGACGAACTCCGGATGGGTGTCGATGATCCAGTCCATCGCCTTGCCGGGCGGATGGAAGGTGTGGGTCGGTCGGTTATGGCAATCGATGCAATCCATGATGCGGGCCGCGTCTCTCGTATCCTGCGGCGGTAGCTCGTCGCCGTCGCGGGTATAGACGCGTGTTTCGCC